>Ga0209977_10000755_pt1 | contig 13235 bp, 13 predicted proteins | sample SumtaG_2_FD_183113 | JGI IMG/M metagenome (GOLD analysis project Ga0209977, IMG submission 183113) | Deep subsurface microbial communities from Indian Ocean to uncover new lineages of life (NeLLi) - Sumatra_00607 metaG (SPAdes) (version 2) | ecosystem: Environmental > Aquatic > Marine > Oceanic... | reverse complement strand
AAAAGTAGCGTCTTTGAGTTGAACCTCGTCGTCTTTAATTTCTAGATAAACTGGCACATCTGATGCTCCAGATATTATAATTCCGTCATATCCTGCTTTTTTTAACTCAGCACCAAACCAGCTCCCGCAATTCGATTCTCCCCAAATACCTGTGTAGGGTGATTTTGAACAGACGACCCATCTTCCGGTATTTGGCGCAAAAGTTCCATTTAAAGGACCAGTCATTATCATAATTATATTTTCTGGAGACATTGGATTTGTATCTATGCTTATTTTGTCGTATAAATAACGACAAGCGTAACCGGACCCACCTAAAAAGTCTTTTGCAATATCCTCTATGATAGGAGCAACCGAAATGTGTTTAGTTGTTAGGTTTAAGTTTAATAATTGACCTCTAAAACCTCCTAAAATAATTACTCACCTCAAGGAAAATAAAATTTATAATTTGGATACTAAAATACAATTTTAGTTTATCTTTTTTTCCCTTTAACTTTATAAACAACAAAAAGAAGATTTAACAAAATTACTAAAAATCACATAATTATCTATCAGAACTCCTTCAGTATTACTTTTATTAATCATTAATACAACTTTTTTTAAAGAAAAAAAATATTTAGTAAATATGAAGAAAGATCTAGATATAAAGTGGACAGATCTTGTATCTCCTACGATGGCGCCTGATGACTACCTAAGAGAATTTGGAGAGAAAATAAAGTATAACTACAAAGTTTACGAACCAAAAGCTGAGATATTAAAAGAAATTAAAGCGTTTTTGAAAAGTAAGAATGAACAGCTAAAAGTAATTGCTTTTGGGGCTGATTGGTGTCCAGATTGCCACAAAAACGTACCACGCATGATTAAACTTATAAAACGGATGAAAACCAACGATGTAGAACTTCGCATATTGTATGGTATAATGGTTAATGCTTTACATAAATCAGGAGAAACTCTATGGCATAAAACAAGGTCTCCCCCGGAAGCAGTAAATCCCAAGTTTGAGTTAGAAGCGATTCCAACGTTCTATTTCTTTAACAAAACTGGTGAATACCTCGGTCTGATTAAAGAACATCCCAAAGAAACTATGGAAGAAGATACTCTCGATATAATTAAAGAAAGTCTCTAATATATTTTTTTTATTTTTCACTTTACCACTCTTTCTTTTTTTTTAAACAAGAATCAAAATTTAAATTAGTATATCGATATATAATCTTTATGTCGAAATTAAATGTCAAAAAAGTCGTAATTTTCAAGCACGGAGTTTCCTATTACATTCTCGAAGGAAAAATTAAAGGAACGAATACTTTTGAGTTAGAGTTTAAAATTGACGAAATGGATGATGTACTTAAATCACTTTTTGTTTTAGATACCAGCGAAAAAGGGTATATAAGCTCGATCTCCTACGATGCTGCTTTAGACACTTCTCAACTATTAAAATCTATCATGCTAAATATTCCTGACAGAAACTCTTTTTCTTCATTAATAACTCAAATAAAAGGGGCAAACATTAGGCTTACCATAACTGGAGGAAAAATTATCTCGGGAACGATAATAGGAATCGAAGAATTTGAAAAAATGAGTAAGGACGAAAAAATTGTTGAAAAATTATTGATTCTTCTCCAAGATAACGAGGCCATTTCTAAAATCAAATTTACTGAGATCAAATCCTTTGATATCATGAACGAAGACATCAAAAAAGATCTAAAATTCTTTTTAGATACCGTTATATCGGGGAAGAAAAAAGACGCAAAAAAAATCAAAATTAATTGCGAATCGGGAGGGGACGACGAAGTTGAAAGGATCGTTTTTGTATACTATATCCGAGAAAGTCCAATTTGGAAAACATCTTATCGCTTAATAATGAGCAAAGAACAAGCTCAAGAAGAAAAATGTCTACTTTCTGGATGGAGCCTTATAGAAAACACAACTAATCAAGATTGGGAGAATGTAGAGTTATCGCTCGTAGCTGGAATGCCTGTTTCTTTTAAATACGAATTTTATCGCCCAATTTTTATACAACGCCCCGTAATACGACCTCCGAGAGTCTTAAGTGTAAGACCAACTGAAATCGAAGAAGGTTTAAAAAGTGAGGATTATGCAGAGTACGAAATGGACGCTTTAAAAGCCGCTACTGGAGGTATGTTGAAAAAGGCAAAAATGGGACGGAGGCGGGGGGGGATGCCTCCACCCGCACCTGCTGCGGCTCCTGGATTTAGTGGGAGGATGATGGGTATTATGTCTGATGATGCTCTGTTGGATAAGGTAAAATCCCAAACGCAAGTACAAACTAAAGATTTAGGAGAACTCTTTGAATACAATATATCTAACCTAGTAACCATAAAAAGGAAACAATCTGCGTTGGTCCCAATTTTAACAGAGGTGATTAAAGCGAGGCGAGTGTTGTTGTACAACAAAAATGAATACAATAAAAATCCAAACGCATGTCTTGAGATCACAAATAATACACATCTAACGCTTGAAAGAGGACCGGTGACAATTATTTATGACGATAATTTAGCAGGCGAAGCAATAGTTCCATTTCTCAACAAAGAAGACACGCGCTTATTAAATTATGCTGTAGAGCAAGCAGTTTTAATTACGCACGAAACTAAAACCGAAAGCTTAAGCGTACATAAAGTTACTATAGGAAGTGGCTATTCTTACGAATATTACTACACGAACATGATGACTACATACAAAATGCAAAATAAAACTAGTGAAGCGAAGGAACTCTATTTAGATCACCCTAAAACTAATGGTTATAAATTTGTTGAAAAACCTGTCGATCCCGAAGAAACTCCTAATTATTGGCGTTTTAAAATCACATTGAAGCCCAAAGACGCTATAACTTTTAAACTGAAAGAACAGAGAGAGGATTACTCGAGCAACTACTTAAGAAATTGGTCTAGAAATGATATATTTAAGAGGGTTGGATTTTATGTTAAACAGAAATTTATCAATGAAAAGTTGGAAAACCAATTAAAAGAGATCGCAGAATCTATCCAAGATTTAAACCAAAAGAAGCAAAAAAAATCTAAATTGGTTGAAGAGAGAAACCAAATGTCTGACGAACAATCAAGGCTTAGAGAGAATATATCTGTATTAGGAGAGGATACCCAATCTATCGCTTTGAAGGAGCGTTATATCAAAAAATTTAACGATCAAGAGACTAGGTTTGAGAAAATTTCTGTAGAGACTAAAAAATTAACACGAGAGATTGGTTCACTCAACAAAAAGATCGAAACCAATATGAACAAACTAAAAACTTAATAAAAAGTTTTAAAACTTCATTTTTTCTTTTTTATTACAGAAACCAGTTGTTTGCTAACTCTATAAAAAAATAAATATTAAACCAAAAATAAGATATAATGTTATATTGCGATAAGGTGAAAAAAATGAGTATTGATGATCTTCAAGAACAAGTAGAAAAATTTAAGACTGAAATGGACACGCTTGAGGAAGTTTGTGATACACTTCCAGAGTGCAAAGAAGATGATGCGTGCAAAACCTGCGAAACCTACAAAAAAATTGATGCCCTTAATGTTAAAATCGAAGAATTAGAAGAAAAAATTGAATCTCTCTTGAGCGAAGATGACGACGACGACGACGACGACGACGATTAATTCTTACATGCTTTAATTGTTATCTATTTTATTTTTTTTTAATTTCTCTCTTTATTTAAAACCTATGCAGATTTAGGAAGATTTTCCCTTTAGTTCCGCTATAGATAAATCAATTCCCTCATCAAATGTTATTTCTGGTAGAAATCCAAGTATTTTTATTGCTTTACTAGGGCTTGCGTAAAATTTGTTGACATCGTAAGATCGTGGCTTAGTAAATTCAACTGTGCTTTTACTTCGAGTCTTTTTAATAATTGTATCGGCTAATTGTTTTAATGAAATTGGGACTCCTGTAGATATGTTGAAATCGTCAAAAAGATGATCATGCTTCTCCATTTCCTGAATACAGCCCCAAATTCCTTGAATTGTATCATCAATATAAGTGAAATCAAAAATTTCCTCTCCTGTTCCGTTAATAATCAATTCTTCATTATTAAAAGCCTGTAAAATAAACTTTGGTATGACTCTATCTAAATGATCGTTTTTTCCGGTATAAACATTCGAAAATCTTAATACTCTTACTTTTAAACCATAATTGTTTGAATACACTTTACATAATTCCTCCCCTGATAGTTTAGAAACTCCATAGACGTTAATCGCTTTACGAGTTGACGATTCATTCACAGGTAAGATTGCAGACTCACCATATACCTCTCGAGAGGATCCAAATATCACCCAAGGAAAATTATTATCTGAATGTATTAGTCTTACAGACTCGAGCACGTTAATAATTCCTCCAATATTAGTATTAATGCATTCTAAGGGATTATCATATGCTATTTTCACTCTACTCACTGCTGCTAAATGCACAATACCATCTATGCCCAATACTTTGGATTGCAAAGCTGGAAAATCTCGAACATCATCCAATGGGCTATCTTTGATATCAAAAGGTATAATTTCAATACCCTTTTCTTCTAGTAGTCGCTTTAGGGCAGAACCAATGAAACCTGAGCTTCCAGTTATTAAAACTTTCATAGTAGTACTAATTTGCTTGGATACTAATTAAGACTTATCATCTCTGTTTATTCTATTGAATTTTTTCTTTTTTATTTATTTATTTTATTATTTTATTCATTTTATTCACAATAAACAAAATTAAAAAAAGAAATTGTATTTCTCCTAGTAAGACTATTTCTCTAGTTAATTTCAAATAGATTAACAATATTTAATATAGGAGTTATAAAAATGGAAGATAATAAAAAGAAAAGATATGTGACTCAAGCTATTAGTGACGAAATCCTCGAAAAGTTAAGTCTAAAAAACAGAAATTCTTTTTTAAACACGAATTTAACGGCTATTTTGGAACCTAAAGAGTTTAATTTTCTAAAAAAAGTTCAAAAATTCTGCCAGCGTTTCGAAAAGAAAAACGAAATTACGCACGGTCCTGAAGAAGATATTTACGATTGGATCTCGGCGTTTGGGGCCGAGGGCTTCCTAACAAGATCTCATAGTTTCGACATGGTTGATGTTAATTACACCGATTATGGTTTAACCATGGAACTGATGAGGAATTTTGCCGTTGATTTTTTTGATCCCCAGTTTTGTATGGCTGGTGGGGCAACCCAATTAGCCATAAATCCACTCTACGAACACCACGAAAACATTCCTATCAGGTTAGAGGTTCTAAAAAAATTCGTAACGGGAGAAACGCCAGGAGCAATTTTAATCACCGAACCAGAAAGGGGCTCGGACGCAGTACATATGTTAACCACGTGCGATGAGCAGCCTGACGGATCTTTTCTTCTAAACGGAGAAAAAATTTTCAGCACTAACGCTCCTAAAGCAGGATACGTTGTTGCTTACGCAACCGCAGAGCAGAATAACGGGAACACGATGGCTCAGTTCTTAATTGATACATCGTGGGAGGGTTGGAAATGTGATCGCGTTTTCATACCATACGTACCAAAAGTGTGGCTAGGTAAGGAATGGTTCAATAACCTTAGAGTACCAAAAGATTACATATTAGGAGGCGTAGGTAGGGGGCGAGAACATCTTTTTGAAGGATTGGTTCCGGAAAGAATAGGGATAGCAATCGATTGTATAGCCAAATGTTGGAACGCAATTGCTCACGCAGCTATATACGTAAATAACAGAAAGCAATTCGATCAAATGATTTTGAAGTTTCAAGGCGTAGGTTTTCTCTTAACTGATCTTTGGGCAAGATTAACTAACGTCACGCTCGGACTTTTAATGTTTTGTAAAAATTATGATAGTAAGATGGAAAAGTTTGGAGGAACGCTCCCTAAAAACATTTCACAAGCTTTAGTAGCTTCCGCTAGTCAGTTTAAGTATCATGTTACTAAACTTACAGCAGAGATTTGCTACGAAGCTGCAAACCTAATGGGTGGAGCTGGAGTTTGTGATAACACTCTTATGCAAGATTTATTAAACATCTCTAGAATCGCTGAAATCATAGGTGGAAGCAGACAAATCCAAAACTATGTAATGTCGATGTCGCTACGTCAAGTTTACAAGATGTCGGGCATTTAAAACGTTCGATTTCTTCATAACTCTTTATTTTTTTTTTAATTTTTGTTAAAAAACACTAAACAACCTTTTCCTAATATCTATGGGAGAAAGGGCTAGCTAACTTCTTTTATCTTTTATAATAATTATTTTATCAAGAGAAGATTTTAAATCGAAAATTACCATTAAATTTGTTTTCCTTACCGAAATTTGATCTGTAATATTAAGAGAAGAAATTTTCCTGTCAGAATTTTAAAAAGATCGATTTGATTAATGCATAACAAAAAAAAATAGAAAAAATAAGTGTTGGGAATTTAAAATTTATCCTATATTCCCGACATTTTGTAAATTTGACGTAACGCCATGCTAAGAATGTATTGCTGAATCTGTCGGCTCCCTCCTACTATCTCTTGTATTCTGGAGATGTTTAATAAGTCGTGCATCAAAGTGTTATCGCATAATCCTGCGCCCCCCATTAGGTTTGCAGCTTCGTAGCAAATTTCTCTGGAAAGAGCGCAAGTATGGTATTTATATTGACTTGCTCCAGCTACCATAGCTTGAGCGAGATTTTTAGGGAGTTCTCCTCCAAAATGTTCGACTTTAGCATCATATTGTTCACAGAATCGTAATAACCCTTGAGTTACATTAGATAACCTAGCCCACAAATCTGTCAATAGAAATCCTACGCCTTGAAACTTCAAAATCATTTGATTAAATTGTTTTCTGTTATTTACGTATATAGCTGCGTGAGCAATTGCGTTCCAACATTGTGATGTTGCGTCAAGGGCGATGCCTATTCGTTCAGGTACGAGTCCTTCGAATAGATGTTCTCTTCCTTTACCTATGCCACCTAAAACGTAATCTTTAGGTACTCGTAGGTTAGTAAAGTGCTCGTGACCAATCCATACTTTATTTACCCAAGGGATCATTACCCGTTTGCAACTCCATCCCTCCCAAGAAGTGTCTATAAGGAATTGAGCCATCGTGTTCCCGTTGTTCTGCTCTGCGGTAGCGTACGCAACTACGTAGTCTGCTTTAGGAGCGTTAGTGTTATAAATCTTTTCTCCGTTAAGTAGGAACGAACCGTCGTCCTGTTCTTCGCAAGTAGTCAACATGTGGACTGCGTCAGATCCTCTTTCTGGTTCGGTGATTAAAATTGCTCCTGAAGTTTCTCCAGTTACGAATTTTTTTAGAACCTCTAACCTAATCGGAATATTCTCGTGATGGTAGTAAAGGGGGTTAATCGCTAAAATCGTTGCCCCACCAGCCATGGAAAACATGGGGTCAAAAAAGCTTAAAGCTAAGCACCTCATTAACTCGATTGCTAACCCGTGATCTGGAAAATCCATATCAATTTCTTCATAAGGATGAGCTCGGGATATCAATCCTTCTTTTCCAAAATCGGGAATCCAATGGTAAAATTCTTCGTCCGCAGCGTGAGTGATGTTATTCTTTTTTTCATATCGGGTACAAAACTTTTGAGCTTTTTTAATAAAATTCATTTCCTTTTTTTCGATTATCGTCATCAAATTCGTGTTCAAAAACGCGTATCTGTTCTTTAAGCTCAATTTCTCGAGGATTTCGTCACTAATAGCTTGGTCCATAAACTTAGTTTTTTTTTTTTCCTCTTCCATCTTTATATCTCCCACTTTTTGTAATTTTTGTAAGGAATATTTCCACTAGGAGAAAAGCTATCTAACTTTTTAATATTACTCGAAAATGCTAATAGCCCATCGATATTTTTACATTATTAACTTTTTCAATCTATTCGAAAATTTCTTAGAAATTATCAATCCAGTTTCGAATGGGCAGTTTTTCTTAAATTGAATGATCGAAATAAAATTCTCAATTCCTATTAAAGATAAGATGCCATATTCCTCGAGTGAGATTAATTCGTTGATTCTTGAATTTCCTATTATAAATCGGCTTTCGAGTAACCTTATAATATCGGATAAAACGTTGGAACTAAGGTAAGAAACTATTATTCTTCCAGTTTGAGTTAATAAAGCGGATGAGATGACGAAAGACGAAAATGTATGGAGTTCATTGAAAACTTCGATCAAATCCTTTTGAATTTCTTCTGAAACTAGTTTTTTACTTTCGATGATTTCATCGACATTTTTTTCAAAGCTTTGATAAATGGAGACTTCACCATCGAAATTTTCAGTTAATCGTCCAAGATCAAATTCGTATAAGAATTCGCTTTTAATTGTCCTTAAATGGTTTCTCAGTTCAACAAGATTATCAGTTCTATCGCTAAATAATGCAAACATTAATTCGCTAGAGTCCGCTTTTTCAACTTCAAAAATAAATCTAAAAGGTCCAACTTCAATTTCTGAGAGCTCTTTTGTTTTCAAGGTCTGCTTCACAAACGAAAAAATAGCACTTAAAAAGCTACTGGTAAGTTTAATGTCAAAAATATCTTCGTAAGTTTTATAGAAAAGTAATTCCCCTGTAGATTTCATTATGAAGATATTTTTTATCATAGAAAATCGTAAAAATATAAGTTTTAAACCACAAATGTAGATTTTATAATCTTTTAATAATAGTTTAGATATAAAAATTCTTGTATAAATCGGTTTACTGACATAAAAGCAATTAAATAATGCCTTTTTTGTCATTGTCTAATTAAAATAGAAAAAATATCAAATATCGTTTTTACTTAAGAAAAGAAAGAATTTAGAAACCGTCAAATTTAGCCCACTCGTCGTCATCATCTATCTCCTCTTCGTCGTCGTATAAAGCCTCAGCTTTTACTGCTTTTGCGCCATCAGCTGTTTCTTCTTCGAATTCATCATAATCATCGTCAAAACTAATTGCCTTATCTAAATCGGTTGCTACTTCTACTCCGCTTACTTTTATTTCTGGGATTGGTTCTTTTTCAAGTTTCTTCTTTTCAACTAGTTTAAGATAATCTCCGTGAATTTTAATTGTTATTGGTGTTTCTTCTTGCAAAAGACGAACTACAACCTCCTCGCTACTTGATGTATCGTGTGGCATGCGCATAACAATTGCCCTGGAACCTTCAAACACCCCACTTATTATTTCAACCGTATCACCTGATTCTAAATATTCTGTAACACTTCTTGGTAGCAGGACATGTTTCAACTCGCTTAGATCAATATTTTGAACGATTCTTCCTTTTATGTGAGGTATTCCCTGCACAGCTATCTGGACAGATCTCTTTTGGGGGGCTTCAAAGAATACATAACCGGGTAATAATGGGGATACGAGCATCGCTCTAATATCGGGAACCGAATCCAAGATTTTAAACCGGTAAAAAATTTGTCTTAAAATGTTACTCTCTTGGTTAATCGTAGTTCTTACGGCAAATAGAGTTGTAGCAGGCTCACTTACCTCACCTTCGTCGATCTCAGCTACGACAATGACATTATCTAATTCCTTATCTTCCTCATCTTTATTTTCTACTTGTTCCTCTTGATCAACCATTCTTCTTCACTTTTTCCTTATTTGAATTATCCATTTTAAAGATGCTTTAATTATGATTTCTTAGAACAGAAGTCTATAATATGAAGGTAATTCTAAATTAAAAAATTTTGCTTTTTAAGGAGATTTTTATAATAGAAATAGGACACTACCTTACCTTACAAATACGATTTTTCTTATGTTATTAGAAAGGAATATTATTTATATCTAATATTTTTGGAATCCTTCTATTCCTTTCAAGCCAAGAAATTTCTGCATTAGTATATCGCCAAGTAATCTCGCATTTTCCCAGTTTATCCGGGATTGGTGTTTCCCAATCCCAAGGGGACACTATTACTAAATCACCTTTCCTTATCCAAACGCGTTTTTTAATTTTCCCACGAATTCTACCCACTCTCTGTTTTCCATCTTCACAAAATACGCCCATTCGCTCGTTACCATATATCTCGACAACTCTACCAAACATTTCTCCAATCCTTTTAGTAGGGAATTTTACGCGCGTAATAACAGGTGGAACATAAGGACCTCTACTTTTTCCTCTCTTTACTTGTTTTCCCTTCTTTTTGGCCACAGTTTATCCCTTTTTCTTTAATTTTGTTTTCTCTAATACTAGATTTTATCTTCAGGTTTATATTCTCCTTTGATAAATATGATCTTTATAGATTTGTTGCTTTCGTTTCGGATATTGTGCATTTCTTTTGGTTCAACCAAGAAAACACTTCCTTCTAAAGCATCTATTTCTTTATCATTGATAATCATGATGCCATTTCCTTCAACGAAATAGAAGGTTTCGTCAATAAAGTTATGCCCATGAGTTTTTTCAGCCATTGATTCACCAGGATTGAGTAGGATAACTCCCCAATCAATATTTGGTCCTCGCATTAAGTACTTAACACCAGAATCTCCTCCTCTATACTGAAAATCGTTTTCGTTAACGTACTTGATTTTTAACCACCAAATCTATAACTTATTTATTCGAAACAAATTATCTAAATTAAAAAAAAGTTAAAAATCTTATTAATTTTAATTCTAAATAGGTAGGTAATATGTTTTTAGATTTCAATTTTGCTAGCATACCACACATCATTTTTGGCGCTGGAAGATTAAGTGACATATATGAAATAATACCAAAATTTGGAAATAATGTTCTTTATGTAATCGGAGGATCATCGCTTAAGAAATCGGGGAAATGGGATGAAATTAGATATGAACTGCAAAAGATGGGTATTAATTTGTCTGAAATTTCGGTTGAGGAAGAACCTACACCAACGCTAATTGATGATGCAGTGGAAAAGTTTAGGAATAAAAAAATAGATATCGTCGTGGGAATTGGGGGAGGAAGTGTTATCGACGCAGGTAAAGCGATTTCGGCAATGATCCCTAAAATCGATTCAATCAAAAATTACCTTGAGGGTATCGGAAATAAAACCCACGATGGCAGAAAGATACCATATATTGCCGTTCCCACAACATCGGGGACTGGAAGCGAAGCAACTAAGAATGCAGTCATAACTGAGGTAGGAATTGAAGGATTTAAGAAATCTCTTCGTCATGATAATTTAATTCCAAACTATGCTATTGTTGATCCCCAACTTGTTATAACATGTCCCAAATCCGTCTCTGCCCCTTGCGGAATGGATGCCTTCACACAGTTGCTCGAAGCATATGTTTCGCCTAAAGCAAATCCTATTACTGATGCATTAGCAAAGAGTGGTATAAAACAAATGAAAGGCGCGATAGTTCCCACCTGTAACGAGAAAGCCTCAAACATAACTGCGAGGACCGCCATGGCTTACGGTTCTCTAATCTCTGGAATTGTTCTTGCAAATGTAGGATTAGGAATCGTTCACGGTTTCGCATCGTCTATAGGAGGGATGTTCAAAATTCCTCACGGCGTTGTATGTGGAACGCTACTTGCTGAAAGTACTAAAATGAACATAAAGAGGTTAGAGCAGTTAGGTGCTGAAGGTGAAAATGGATTATTAAAATATGCTATAGTAGGGGCATTAATCGCTGGAAAGGAAAGTTATGAAGATATCGATATTCCACATTATTGTTCAGTATTAATAAAAACACTTGAAAATTGGACAGAGCAATTAAACATCGATCGGTTGGGTAAATATGGAATCGTCACTACAAACATTGATGATATTGTAGAGAAAACAAGTTTAAAAAATAATCCAGTTCATCTAAATCGCAGGGATCTGAATGAGATATTAATAAGTCGTATTTAGATTTTTTTAATCAAAAGAAAGATATTTTTTCTGTCGCAAGAAAATTGTGTTAATTCCTATTTTCCTTGCTTTTCTGCGTAGTTCTGCGTCATTTGATGCTAGATATACTTTCTTGTTTTTTTCCTTTAGTTCTTGGCAAGTTTTTAGAAGAAAATTGTCTGTAGTTTCTTCTTCTGATTTTATGCTTTGTCTATAGAGTATTTTGAACTTATCATTATTCTTTTCTAGATACAAAAGTCCCGATTTTAAATTCATATGAAACTTGGTAGCATTAGGTTCACGAAGTTTTTTGGCTTCTAATTCATCGAGTATTTGTTTATAAACAAGAAAGATAGTCTTACCTTCCAAACTTGCAGTTATTTCGTGTAAGTAATCAATTTTAAACTGAAACGGAAGTAAAACAAAATTAGCGTCAACAACTATTAAATTTTCTACCATTTCCTTTATAGTTAAAAATTTAGAGGTTTTGACGATCTAATATTTTTCTGGTTAATAAGTTAAACGCTTTTAGAACATTCTCTCCCGATTTACTCGAGATCTTTAAATAATCGAATAAATTAAATGCTTCTTTAAATTCTAAGGCATAATCATCAGTAACCATAACATTGTTAGTTAAATCGTGTTTCGTGCCTAAAAAGAGAATCGGTAAATCGGGGTCTCCTCTTCGGCAAATATTTACCCAATTTTCTAATTTTTCTAATGTAATAGGACGGGTTAAATCAAAAAGTAATAAAGCTCCTTTTGCACCTAAAACATAGCTCTCTAACAAAAATCTGAATCTTTCTTGGCCACCAAAATCCCATAATTGGAGAGTACAATAATGACTGTCAATTTCTACCTCTTTTAGAAAGAATTCTACACCAATCGTCATACGTGTCTCAGCGCTAAACTTTCCTTCCACATATCGATGAAGAAGCGTGGTTTTACCTACTCCTCCTTCTCCCGCTAAAAGGATTTTTAAGATATATTTTTTCATGTTTCCTGATTTCTCATGTGATTAATTGCGTTCGCTATCTTGGTGGCTATTATTATTAATTTGAAGATAACTAAACTTAATTTTTTGATTTAAAGTTTAAAATATTATTTTATTAGTTAATAATAATTTTCATTTTTTACCTTTTTGATTTAAGTAAATTTAAATCCTATTTCTTTTTTAAGTTTTTATTATCTTCTTAACTAAATTTAATATCTTACATGTTTATTTTTATTCTTGAAAAAGTCTACTTTCTATGAAAATCCAAAACGGGATTTAGCAATTAATATTTAATTTATCGTTTCTTATAATTGATTAAAAATTTCAAATATTATTTATCAGATTTCAATAAAGTGTATTAAAAATGAAAAAGAAAATACCCACCGAAGAAGAGTTGACTAAATTAGGAGTAAAATCATGGGGCATTTGGGAAAAAGAGAAGAGTATTTTTGATTGGTCTTACAGTGATACAGAAACGTGTTATATTTTAGAAGG
>Ga0209977_10000754_pt1 | contig 13238 bp, 15 predicted proteins | sample SumtaG_2_FD_183113 | JGI IMG/M metagenome (GOLD analysis project Ga0209977, IMG submission 183113) | Deep subsurface microbial communities from Indian Ocean to uncover new lineages of life (NeLLi) - Sumatra_00607 metaG (SPAdes) (version 2) | ecosystem: Environmental > Aquatic > Marine > Oceanic... | reverse complement strand
TTACTTTATCTCCAATCAACTGCCCTTTATCGGTATCGGAAAGCAGTATATCACCATCCGGGACGTCCATGAACTGGTGGAGAATATCATCTGGAGCCGGCGTCGTTCAGGCAAAATCGGCGGTAAGTCCGCCGGCATGTTCCTGGCCTATAAAGTTCTCGTACCAAAGCTCACAAAGGGAGATCCGGAAATCGAACGCTATGTGAGAATTCCGGAATCTTACTTTTTTAATACCGGGATATTTTCCGATTTTCTGGATTACAATAATCTCGACCAGTTCCACACACAAAAATACAAGACCCGTGAAGTGATCGACGAAGAATACAAACAGATTGCCGGGCTGTTTCAGAAAGCCTCTTTTCCGCCGGATGTGGTGGAGGATTTCAGGGAGTTTTTACAGAAGGTGGGCGAACATCCGCTGATCCTCAGATCCTCCAGTCTTCTCGAGGACAATTTCGGGTATGCCTTTTCCGGCAAGTATGATTCCTTTTTTGTTGCCAACCAGGGAGACTTGGAAAAGCGTTTGAATGAATTCATGTGGGGACTCAAACAGGTCCATATGAGCACTTTCGGACCCGGGCCCATTCTGTACCGCCGGGATCACAACCTGCTCGATTTTGACGAGCGGATGAGTGTTCTCGTACAGAAGGTCGTGGGAAGACGTTTCGGAGACTATTTTTTCCCTTTTTCAGCCGGGGTAGGGTTCTCTTACAGTTCTTACAGCTGGACCCGCCGTATCAAGAAGGAAGACGGCCTTGTCCGACTGGTTTTCGGTCTCGGAACCCGCGCTGTAGATCGGATCGGTCAGGACTACCCCCGAATGGTCCATTTGAGCCATCCCCTGCTTCGTCCCGAAGTGGATGTGAAGCAGATCACGAAATATTCTCAAAAACTGGTGGATGTGCTCAACCTCAAGACCGGGCAGCTTGAGTCGATCTCCTATAAAAAGCTCATGCGTGATATATCTCACCCCGATCTCTTCTATGCGGTTTCCGTCAATCAGGAAGGACATCTTGCCCCCCCCATGTTCAAGAATCAGCAGATCAACCCCGACATGACCTGTCTCACCTATGAAAACCTGCTGACCAAAACGGATTTTGTTCCGCTGGTGAAAAAAATCCTGCGACAACTTCAGGAGGCATACGGGCGACCCGTGGACATTGAATTCGCCTGGGACGAAAACCACCTCTACATTCTTCAGTGTCGTTCCCTTGCAGTGAGTAAAGAGATCGGCCAGGTGTCTCTTCCCAAAGATCTGCCAAAAGAGCAGATCGTATTCACCAATAGCCGTATGGTATCGAACAGTATCATACCTGATATAGAGTATGTTGTTTATGTGTGCCCCAAAGCCTACGGCAGGCTTTCGACATATGAAGAAAAGCTCAAAGTGGGCCGTGTCGTCAGCCAACTCAACAGGCAGTTCCACGACAAACGCTATGCACTTTTCGGACCGGGGCGCTGGGGCAGCAATGACATCAATCTCGGAGTAAAGGTCGGGTATGAAGATATTAACAGAACCTTAATTCTGGGTGAGATTGCATTTGAGAAAGAGGGCTACACGCCGGAAGTGTCTTATGGCACGCACTTTTTCAACGACCTCATCGAAGCACAGATTGCCCCCATAGCCATTTTCCCGGACCATGCCGGCACCATTTTCAAAGAAGATTTCTTTAAACGGGCATCCAACCAACTCTCCTCCATGGCTTCTGATTTTACCGATTATGATTCGGTGATCCACGTCATCCATGTCCCGGCGTCCAACAACGGTCAATTGCTGCATGTTTATCAGAACAACGAAGAACAAAAAGGGATCGGGTTTATCGGCCCCCGGGAGTGAATGCTTCTCTGGGACATATTGTGGTTGTCACAAGCCATGTTCACTTTTCCGCGCTTTTATTATATTATAATAACCTACGACCTGATGAAGATGATTTGACAACAGTGTATATCGAGATTTGCTTGATTTGATAGCCTCGATTGAAGATATCTGTAATTTACAATTTACCATTTTGCTCATTTCCCCCTGAATATCGGTGATATTGAGCAATTTTTCATGCATATTGGAATATTGAGCGAAAAGGCTCGTTTTTCCGGTTTAAATATTCAATGAGACGTGTTATATAATTCTGATATTACTATAATTAATCGTTAAATTGTTTTTTGTCTTGGTAATATTGAGCGTTTTTGCTCGATAATCATTGTTCTGTGCCTATCTAAAAATGGTGTTGCATTATCGTCTTGAAATGTGTATATTCAATGTATATACATTTCAACTCTTTGTAATGGAGGTGTAATATGGAAACTAAAATTCAAAAATGGGGCAACAGCTTAGCGATAAGAATCCCCAAATCGTTTGCTTTGAATGTAAACCTCAAGCAGAATGAGCTGGTTGATATATCCATTGATAAGGGCAAAATTATTATTTCCCCAATTGCCCAAAAAGAGTACTCACTTGAAGAGCTTTTGAAAGGTGTCTCGGAGAATAATCTGCATAGCGAATTTGACACCGGAGCATCAGCAGGAAAAGAGATCTGGTAATCATGGACAATTATACTCCGGAAAGAGGCGATGTGGTATGGATAGATATGAACCCACAAGCCGGTCATGAACAAGCGGGGAGGAGACCTGCTGTGGTTTTGTCTCCAAGTGCCTATAATAGTAAAGTTGGCCTTGCCTTATTCTGCCCTATAACCAGCCAAATTAAAGGTTACCCTTTTGAAGTCAATATCCCAGAAGGCTTCAAGGTAAGCGGCACTATTTTATCCGATCAGGTTAAAAGTCTGGATTGGAAAGTAAGAAATGCCGAATTTTTTGATAAAATTCCTGAACCTGTTACTCTGGTAATCTTAAAAAAGCTTACTGCTCTGCTTCACATTAATAAGTAACTGCTTCAAAGCAAAAAGTATTAAATAAACCAGCGCAGAACATGGCGCTGCACCAGAACTGCATTTCGCTGCGCTTCATTCAGTCTGGTGAACTTAGTCGTTCGGCTATAGGATAAGAAATGAAAAAAATAGAAGAAAATTATCAACGTATAACAGATGATAGACGTTTGTTCGATATTCGATTCTGGCAATCCCAAGGAGATCTTGTCATTTTCGAGGCAGTAACGGAAATGCTAAATGATTATTTTTTAATTCGAGGAAAAAATGCTGACGAGTCCAGACTTCAGAGAACTATTGAAAATTTTCGAAAAGCATAAAATTCGCTATCTCATAGTGGGCGGATACGCAGTTATGAAATATAGTGAGCCACGTTTCACGAAAGACCTTGATGTGTTTATAGCGACTGATCAAGATAATGCAGAAGGTGTGTATTCGGCCTTAAAAGAATTTGGTGCACCACTGGAAAATCTTACTTCAGATGACTTCACACATAAAGGATATTTCTATCAGATGGGAAGGCCCCCTTTGAGAATCGATATTATGATGTCGATCCCAGGAATCGAGTTCGATGAGGCTTGGAAAAATCGTGAAGTGGTTCAACTGGATGATCTTAAAATTCTATTCATTTCGCGATCTGACCTTATCCGAGCAAAGGAAGCAAGCGGAAGGCCGCAAGATAAAATCGATATTGAAAAACTCAAGGAAGCCGAACAATTGGATACACTTGACAAGAAATAGCGCGCCGCTTCGATTTGCGCTATTTCTTGCAAGTGATCCATGGGTTATCCGGGTTGAATATTGATGATATTACCTATATAATAGTCACAAACCTTTAGCAGGGGATCGGAAAATGGGAGAAATAGGGGAAAAATATATTATTTCAAACCCCTCAATAATGATGGGTAAATCCGTTATTGCAGGCACCCGCATCACAGTTGAACTTATATTGGAAAAACTTGCTGCGGGCGAAACGATTGATCAAATCATAGAAGCCCATCCTCGCCTTACTCGTGATGCGATTTGCGAATCTTTATCATTTGCTGCAGAGGCTTTAAAAGCTGATGTAATCTATCCTATTTCTGAGGCAAAAGTGTGAATTTTGGGGAATTGGTTTTTCGTCAATCTTTAATTACCCGTCGCACCCATTACAAGTACGGTCCGCAATATACCGTCCGAAGTGTTTCTTTCGGAAGTGGACGACATGCCCCGAGTTTGCGCTGTCAACTGTGACCATTTGCAGACTGTTTCAAAGGGAAAATACGGATCATTGATCACATCCTTGACTCCGGCAAAGATGTTTGATGTGGGGCGGGCAATCCGCTTTGCCCTCGATATTTAAGACAGGACGGCCAACCTGTCAGTTCAGGTGACAGCTTATTGAATATCCTGCTCGATGATTGGCTCTGATTTTGGCGTGCCGGCTTCTTTTTCCGGTGCAGGTGGTGTTCGTGGAGGGATTATCGGCTGCATGGTTTTGGATTTTTTGTATAAGGCCTGGGCCTTTTCCAGTTTTGCTATCTTCTTCCGGGCGGTTTCCAGTTTTTTCTCAAAGCGTGCCGTAACCTGGTTTAACTTTTCCTGGAGACGCACTTGTTGATCAATCATTGCGAGATCAAAGGCTTTTTTGCTTATCTTGGAGGAAGAGAGGAAAGAAATATTTTTTTTGAGGTCATTGTTTGTCTTTTGAACGGTGTTGGTAAGCTGAACCAGCTCTCGTGCGACCTTCTTGTCAAAGTTTTTGATTTCGGAAATAACAAGATCCAGGCTCTTTCGAATCGGGGTCAATTTATTTTCGATCTCAGTGAGCTGGCTTTCGATCTCAGTGAGCTGGCTTTCGATCTCAGTGAGCTGGCCTTTAAATTTTTTATTGTCTGTTTTTCTTGCGGATCTGATGTATTTGATGGCGGTTGTCGCTTCTTTCAGATTCGATTCTATGGAGGCAATCTGTTTTGTCAGCGACTCTTTAGAACTTGAAAACTCATACGCCAGGGTGGAGATTCTTGATTCGAGATCTTTTGAAACATTCTGAACTTCTGCTGTTCCCGTAACGTGAACTTTGCCAACTCTCTTATTGAGGTCGAGGTAGGCAAAAAACAGAACAGCACCCACCACACAGGGAATAAAAATGGCGACGAGGGTTATTCTCCGACCCAACTTCGTTATCCGCAGGTCCTCGACGTCCCCTTGAAGTGTGGAATCCAGGATATCATCATCTAAACGTATTCTAAATTTGGAAGGATCTTTATCTGTCATGCGCATCTATTCCCATTCGATAGTACTGGGCGGTTTAGAACTAATGTCGTAGACGACCCTGTTAACACCGACCACTTCATTGATTATTCTATTTGAAATTTTTCCGAGAAGATTGTGGGGTAATTTGGCCCAGTCCGCCGTCATTGCGTCTTTGCTTGTCACTGCCCGTACGGCCACAATATTTTCATAGGTTCGCTGGTCTCCCATTACACCCACACTTTTAATCGGCAGCAGAACGGCGAAAGATTGCCACAGCTTTCGATAATAGCCGCTGCTTCGAATTTCTTCAAGTAAAAGATCATCAACTTCTCTCAGTAATGAAAGGCGCTTTCTTGTTATTTCGCCGATGATTCTGATGGCCAGCCCCGGTCCCGGAAAGGGCTGACGCCATACCAGTTCTTCGGGAAGGCCGATTTCTTTGCCCAGCCGGCGGACTTCATCCTTGAACAGATATTTCAATGGCTCCACCAGTTTTAGTTTCATCTTATTCGGCAAACCACCGACATTGTGGTGAGATTTTATGATTGATGTGGGTCCGCCAAAAACCGACCGGGATTCAATAATATCCGGATACAGCGTCCCCTGGGCTAAAAACTCCGCCCCTTTTATCTTTTTGGCTTCAGTTTCAAAAACCTCCATAAAGGCTCTGCCGATAATTTTTCTCTTTTTTTCCGGATCCGTTACGCGGGCCAGCGCGTTTAAAAACTTCATTTTTGCGCTAACGAACCGTATATTAATTTGGATATTTTCTTTTAAGGTTTTTTTAAGCTTTTCAGCCTCGTCTTTTCTCAATAGACCGTTGTCCACAAAGATGCAGGTTAAATTATTTCCGATAGCCTTATGGATGAGCAGGGCGGATACCGAAGAATCGACACCACCGCTTAAACCGAGTATGACTTTTTTATCTTTGACGGTTTCTTTGATCTGTGCGATCGAATCCTTGGCAAATGATTTCATGGTCCAGCTGTGCTTACATCCGCAGACATCAAACAAGAAGTTGCGAAGCATTTTTTTACCCTTAGGGGTATGTTCAACTTCAGGGTGAAACTGGAGCCCATACAGATTCTTTTTCCTGTGAACCGTCGCAGCTATCCTTGTGTTTTCCGTGGAACCCGTAATTTGGAAACCGGCGGGCAGTTTTTCGATGGAATCGCCATGGCTCATCCAGCAATTCGTTTTTTTATCCAAACCTTTAAAAAGGCCTTCCCGGCGTCTTATTTCAAGCTCTGCAAAGCCGTATTCTTTTTTTTCAGCGCCCTTGACGATTCCACCCAGTGCGTCAACCATAAACTGCATGCCGTAGCAGATGCCAAGCACGGGAATTCCAAGGTCAAAAATTGCTTTGTCCATCTTCGGGCTCTTTTTTTCATATATGCTTGAAGGGCCTCCGGAGAGTATTATTCCTTCAGGCTTAAGGGCCATGATGGTATCCAGATCAATGTCGGGTGGATCTATCTGGCAGTATACATGGCATTCTCGCACGCGTCGTGCGATCAGTTGGTTATATTGTGAACCGAAATCTATGATCAGTATCATGTCTGTCCTTGTTCAAATAATCTGTTCAAACGATTTGCGAAAACAGGCTGAATATGTTAGAAGCAGCACGAAATGTCAACTTAATTCTATCCCGCAATTCTCATGAAGAATTTTAACAATTTTCTAAAAAAGACGAATTTCAATAAATTAAAATATATATTGTATTCAATTTGTACTAACATAATGATCGAAGTGATTTAACCATAAACCTTCCTCTATACGATTATCCCGGCCTTCTATGAACAAGATTATCGTCCAGATTTATGAGGTCCAAACACCATCGGAAGCCGAAAAACTCATCGAACTCGGGGTGGATCATATCGGCAGTGTTATTCTGTCCGCCGAGAGATGGAAACGCCGGTCACTAAAGGATACAATTCATACAATCGAGAAATCTAACTCCCGCAGCAGCCTGATTCCTCTTTTCAGTGACAGGGATTGCATTTTCCGTTCCCTGGAGTACTACATGCCGGACATTGTTCATTTTTGTGAAAACCTGGCCGATCATGATGGTTTTTCCGAATCCTGTGAACGGCTTCTGACACTGCAGGAGAATGTTAAGAAAAGGTTTCCCAATATCAAAATAATGCGGTCCATTCCAATCCCGCAACCGGGAGCGGCAGACGTTGTATCTACGCTTAAACTGGCACAGATGTTCGAACCGATGAGCGATTATTTTTTAACAGACACACTGATTGTCAAGAAATCCAAATCCCCCCGCGACCATCAACCTGTCAAGGGATTTATCGGCATTACCGGCGAGACCTGCGATTGGGACACTGCGGCAAAACTCGTTGAATCGAGCCGGATTCCTGTAATATTGGCAGGCGGTATTTCGCCTGACAATGTATTTGACGGCATTCTACACGTTCGGCCCGCAGGTGTTGACAGTTGCACCCTAACCAATGCCATTGGCGAAAAGGGAGATCCCGTCAGGTTCAAAAAGGATCCTGAAAAAATCAGTCATTTTGTAAAAGAGATCCGCAGGGCGGAGAAGTTTATAAGGAGTTGAAAACAGATGTATGAGAGCGGTGACCTGAGAAAGGGGCTTAAAATTGAAATCAATGGAGAACCGCACATTATTGTGCAGTTTGCGTTCGTCAAACCGGGCAAAGGCCGGGCACTTTACAAGTGCAAGCTAAAAAACATGCTGACAGGCTCTCAGTTTGATCGAACATTTCGATCGGGCGATAAATTTAAGGAAGCAAACCTTGAAGAGTTTGAAATGGAATACCTTTACTCGGATGGTGACAGATATCATTTCATGAACACATCGACCTATGATCAGGATTTTCTGACCCAGGAGCAAGTGGGCGAATCCAAAGATTTTTTAAAAGAGAATACGGTCTGTAATGTTCTTTTTTTCGATCAGAAACCGATCGGTATTTCCCTCCCTAATTTTGTTGATTTGAGGGTTGTCGGGACAGAGCCCTGGGCAAAAGGTGATACGGCGGCCGGCAGCACAAAACCCGCCACCCTTGAGACAGGCTATGCGGTACAGGTTCCGCCGTTTATTAATGAGGAAGAACTTATTCGGATTGACACCCGAACCGGAGAATACGTAGAGCGTGTAAAAGGTTGATGGATTTGAAAAGCCTTGTTCCTGAACCGCTCAGACTCGTGAGAAATGCGGGCTAACTATCCAATATCCTTTTCTACAGGTAAAATATTGGTAAATTGATATTCCTCAACCATTATCCCGGCTGAGGCCTCAAAGTCATTTTCACCCCATCGTTCAATGGAAATGAACTTTTTCCCGGAATCGTCTTCATAGTCCCATACAAAGAATTTCTGTCCGGAACCTTTCCCGTCTTTAAAAAAATATCCGCTTCCGGATTCCTCAAGATAGTAGGTTGTTTCTTCAAATGTAATCTCATCCGGAGGGTCTTCATGTTTGCGGATATGCCCTTTAATTCCGGGCCCTAGACGGCCAACGGAAATTTTTCTGCTGACGCCCCATTCGTCCTCGTCATCCGCCTCTCTTTCCAGATAGAGAGTATCATCTACGCTTTCAAGCTGCCATTCGTGGGACAGTTCACCCGCGCCCCAGTCATAATAATGATATGCTTTGACTTCCCAGGTCTTCATGTCATAATCGACCATGTAGCCGATCTTAAGGTTCGACAAAGTCAGCCCTGTCAGGGGGTCGGGTTCCTTCTCCTTGTTTTTTTTCAAAAAGTCGAGCCAGCCCATTATGCCTCCGTTCCTATGATATTCCCATCTTCTTTTTCAGTTCCAAAAGACTGTCGGATGCCGCCAGTTTTTGACCGCTTTCAAGCGCAACATTAATTTCATCATCAATACTTTTGTCTGCACTTGCTATTTCACCGTAAGCCTGGGAAAGGGATTCGTCTTCTTCAACCTTGGCCTTCATCTTTTCCAGCATAGAAATTGTACCGGAAGCGTCGATGTTTGCCAGCTGCGCGTTGATTTTCTTTGTGGATGCGGCTGTTTTGGCACGGGCTTTCAAGGTTGAAAGATCATTTTGATAAGATGTGACCGTCGTTTTGATCTTGCTGACATTTGCCTGGAGCTTATCTGCCATCTGCTCATGGCCCTCAGCCTCTTGTGCCAGTCTGATCGCTTCATTGGTATGGTGTTCTTTTTTTGAAAGTGCTTCGATCGCGATCCGCTCAGCTTCCTGGGGTTCCAAATCACCATTTTGCATTTTCTGAAGAAGGAGCATTGCCTTCCGCTCATAATCCGCGGCAAGTTTTTTGTTGTTTTCCGATTCTTTTCGGGTTCGGATTGCAATCCCTTTGACTTCGGCCAGGCTGGTCATTGCTTCCTGGAGATTCTTTTTCAGGTCCCGTATACCTTGCTCCGTCATTTTTATGGGGTCTTCGAATCTATCGATTGCCGAATGGGCTTCCGACTGGCCCATTTTAAAAAGCCGCTTGAAAATTGACATATTTAACCTCCTGTCTATGGGGTCGTTAGTTTTTCAATAATTTAAATGAATTATAATGAATTATATTGTTTTGGATGAGGTCGGTTTACCATTAAACAAAACAATGAAGATCAATTCACATACGCTAAAAGTTCGAGCCCATACTCTGTCAATCCGAGGCTCAATGCCTGGATTGAGGCTTCAAGTTCATTTCTGTCCAGGTTTTCAAGCTGTAAAGTGTCCCGGAAAATGATAACCTCTGCGCTTTCATCAAGAACGAATGCGCCGTGGACAAGATTGCGATTCATTTGCAAAAGCCGCTTGAAAAGATCTTTCGAATCTGACGGCACTTTCATAATCACCTGTTCCAGCACAAGGATCGGTTCTTCGCAATCGATGATAAGATTTTTAATTCCGTTTTCCTCGTCTTGAACCACCACAAGCTCTTCTTCAACCTTTTCGCTTGTAATGGCCATTTCCATATCGTGAAGATACGATTTAACCAGGTCAAATTTGTTTTGCATAAACACCTCCGTTGTGGATTGAGCCGTTGTCAACCATTTAAAAAATAATATCGATTTGTTGCTATAATAAACACGCTGTTTTCCTTTTATATTCGATATTGGATATTCAATATTCGATATTTAAAACACCGGTTGAATGATGCCTCACGTATCGTGGCACCCCGGATCGGTTGAACCTCTCAGGGTCCTCCGCCATCGGCGGAGGGTTTAAGGCACAACTAACAGTTCATGCCTAAACCCCGCTTCCTGAATGCGGATGCGTTAACTGATCTCCGGTCGCTTTGACGCAATAACAAACAACTGGTCATCTTCGAGGAATCTGTAGTCTTTATCCGGGTTGACAGTAAAATTCCTGCCGGTCTTGTCTACTACTCCAATACATAAAATACCATGTTTGGTTTTAAGTTCGCTCATTGCCTCAAAAAAGGTTTTGTTTGTCAATCCGGATGGCAGTTTTATTTTGAATAGATCCTTTCCATACCGGTTGCTTACGAGTTCACTGATCATATACGTAATACCGTGGTCCAGCGCGGCCTGAACCAGCAGGTTTGTGCTGAGCTCTCCAACAACGATAATTTCATCCGCCTTTGCCATCTTGCAGTGTTCCAGATTTTTAGGATTCATGAGTTCCACGCAGGTATAAACCTCTGGACACACGTTTTTTATCGTCAGGGTATTTAAGATGGTCTTTGCATCCCGTGCATACGAATCCAGTCGATCATCAGACAGGATGATAACCACCTGAGCATCGTCTATATTTGCTTTTTTCAAAATTTCCGGTTTAACTTCACCTCGAATAAAACGGAGGTTTGGATCATCCATCGGTTTCTCTGCGATATCCGCAATCAACACGATTGGGACACTACTGCTTTTTGGATCTTCTCGCAGCTCTTCAATGATTTCATATCCTCTAAAGTTCCATCCGCATATGATGAACTGATCGGTTACGCTGGTGGATTTCATCCCTTTATTCTCCAGAAGTCTGTTTTCAATGAATATACTGGCAATTGTGGCGGTAAATAACCCCAGAAATCCGATGCCCAGAAGCATGACCGATGCGCCCACGATCCTGCCGCCTGCTGTTGCCGGAGAAATATCACCGTACCCAACCGTGGTCAGTGTAACGATTGACCACCAGAGGGCATCGGCAAAACCTATATTCTTTTCAAAATACGCAAAAGCAGTGCTCCCGAAAAAAACGACGCAAAAAATAATGAGAATAACTCTGAGAAATTTTTCACGGTGAAGTAGGCCAATAATCCGTTTTATATGGATATAGAAATGGTGCAAAATAAACACCTCAACAATCAGTTTTCAACTCGAACAGGTTGGCCCCATTTTTCAGCAAAGAGTATTTTGTCAATCGGTTTTCTGGCCCTTTTTCTTGGATTGTTATCTTTTGGAAAACCGATGGCCAGCATTGCCGAAACCTTGATTCTTTTCGGGATTTCAAGGATTTCTTTTACCTTTTCTTCTTTAAACCATCCGATCCAACAGGATCCAAGACCGAGATCCGTGGCTTTTAATACCATATGTTCCATGGCGATACCGAGATCAATCTGGTAATATTCAATGCCGGTGACCCGGGTGCCGATTCGATTGGCTACAATATCAATCTGTGAGCATCCGACAATGACCAGTGGCGCCTGTTCGAGCCATCGGTTCGGAATAATGGGGCGCATGGCTTCGCTGCAAATCCTTTTAATGACTTCCCGGTCTGTCACAGCCACAAATCGCCACGTCTGACTATTGCAGGCAGAGGGAGCAAGACGCGCCGCCTCAACAATGGAAATCAGATCTTTTTCCTTCACTGGTTTCGAATCAAAAGAGCGTGTTGATTTCCGGTTTTCAAGAATCTGATCGAAATTCATCATTCCTTTTTAATGCTGTATACATTTATTCTATTTCCATCCATCTCTTCAACGGTTATAACAAATTGACCAATGGCAAGTTTCTCCTTTTCCTTTGGGATCCTCCCAATTGAATTGAGTACATATCCGGAAAAAGTATCATAGTCCTTTGAATCAGGTATGTCCATCCCAAGGGTTTCGTTGACTTCTTCGATTTCAGACTTTCCAAGAACCGTCCATTCGTTGCGCTTGTGTTTGACAATATGTGGCTCTTCTCTGTCGGTTTCATCACGAATTTCACCGACAATCTCTTCAATAGCATCTTCAAGCGTTATCAATCCGGATACGCCACCATGTTCATCCACGACAATCGACAGATGCTGTTTTCTCTTTTTAAATTCACGGAGCAGTTTGTCCAGTTTTTTTATTTCAGGAACGAAATGGGGTTCTCTCATAATCTTTCTGACATCGATATCCGGACCCGATGTCGCATAATGCATAAAGAAATCCTTGATATAGACAATGCCAATGACATTATCAATACTGTCCTCAATTACCGGGATTCGGCTAAATCCGGACTTAACGATATCTTCAAGTATTAGACGCTCATCTGCCTCAATAACAAACATATCCGCCCTTGGCGTCATGATCTCAGAGGCGCTCGTATCATCGAATTCAAAAATATTATATATCAGTTCTCTTTCTTCCTCTTTTATCTCGCCTTCTTCCTCAACCACGTCAACAAACGTCATCAGCTCTTCTTCCGTCGCAGCAGGTGATTTCCGTATTTTGCCGGACAATCTGGGAATAAAGTCTAAAAATTTGATAATAGGATAAAAAAGAACAGAGAGCCAGAACAGAGGGAATATTGCAATTCTGGCGATCATAACATTATTTCTCGTGGCAATCGATTTTGGCAAAACTTCACCAAAAACAAGAATCAGAAATGTCATAATCCCGGTCGCAATACCGACGGCATGATTCGGAAAAATTTTAATTGTAACCGAAGTGGCCAGGGCGGCGGCCCCTAAATTAACAACATTATTCCCAATAAGGATGGTGGTAAGGAGTCTGTGCGGATCCTCCTTCATTTTCATTATTAACTGATAAGATCGACCCTCTTTCTTGGCGATATGCTTAGCTTTTGTTTTGCTTATCGAGAAAAGCGCAGTCTCTGCTGAAGAAAAAAAACCGGATAGAAGGAGGAGAAATATCAGTGTTGCAGCCTGATTTATAATTATATTTATGTCCATTCATGAAAAATGTTGAAAAAGCTAAAAAATAGAATATTTTTAGGTGC
>Ga0209977_10000752_pt1 | contig 13240 bp, 13 predicted proteins | sample SumtaG_2_FD_183113 | JGI IMG/M metagenome (GOLD analysis project Ga0209977, IMG submission 183113) | Deep subsurface microbial communities from Indian Ocean to uncover new lineages of life (NeLLi) - Sumatra_00607 metaG (SPAdes) (version 2) | ecosystem: Environmental > Aquatic > Marine > Oceanic... | reverse complement strand
GTACGTTATCTACAGAAACTAGAGGATCAGGAAGCAAAGGGTGAATTTGAAAAGTATACCAAGAAAGAAGCATCACTTTTGAAAAATAAAATCAAGCGTTTGGAATTTCTCTTTGGGGGATTAAAGGGAGTGGATAAGCTGCCTGCGGCGATTTTCGTTGTTGATGTGGTAAAGGAGAAAAATGCTGTTAAGGAAGCAAATAAAACAAATGTTCCGGTTGTAGCACTTCTGGATACTAACGCCGACCCTGACCTTATTGATCACCCGATTCCTTCTAATGACGATGCCTTAAAGTCCCTTGAACTTTTAATAAAGGTAGTCTCAGATGCAATTAAAAAAGTAGGAGGGAAGGTTGAGGTTAAGAAAAAAGATGAGAAAAAGGAAACTAAAGAAACCAAAAAAGTTTCTAAGAAAAGGAAAGAATCGACAAAGGAAGAAAAAAGTGAAAAAGATGCAGAGAAAAATGTCGAGGAAGTGATGGAGGATTTAGAGACAGGGATTTAATTATCAATTAATAATTAGTAATTAGTAATGACTATATCAGCAAGTGAGATTCAGAAGCTGCGCCAGAAGACAAGTTGTGGAATGATGGATTGTAAAAAAGCCTTGGAAGAAGCCAAGGGTGATTTTGATAAAGCAATAGAAAATTTGCGCAAGAAAGGACAAGAAATTGCTCTCAAGAAATCTGGGCGAGAAGTTAAGGAGGGCGTAATTGGTTCATATATTCATACTAACCAGAAAATGGGAGTAATGGTTGAGGTCTTGTGCGAAACTGATTTTGTTGCTAAGAACAAGGAATTTCAAGAATTGGCCCGTAATCTTGCAATGCACATTGCGGCTAATAGTCCACAATATTTAGATCCTAAAAATGTTCCTAAGAAGATCTTAGAAAAAGAGAGGGAAATTTATTTGGAGCAAGTGAAGCAGGAGAAGAAACCCAAGGAAGTGCAGGACAAAATCGTGGAAGGGAAGTTGAGAAAATTTCAGGAAGAAATCAGTTTGCTCACCCAACCCTTCTTTAAAGATCCCAAGATAACAGTTTCGGAATTACTCACAGATAAAATTGCTAAAATTGGTGAGAATATTCAGATTGGGGAATTTATTCGCTATAGCTTACAATAACTTAATTTCTAATCTAATCCGATGTTAAAAACTAAATTTTTCTTCCTGGTTTTAACCGCATTTGTCATAATCGGTTTAGTTCTGGTTGGGTTTGGTTGTAATGGCTCGGGGAATAGTGGGGTTTATAAGAGTATCGATGGTGGAGAAACTTGGCAGCACCTTTCCAGTAAAGAAGAGGGAACCACTTTGCTTCCTCCTTTTGAAGTAACTGCCCTAATATCAGATCGAGTTTTTACAAGCACTATTTATGTTGGGAGTAAAAACAAGGGTATCTTCAAAACCACTGATGGGGGACAAAATTGGCAAGCAATTAATAATGGTTTACCAAAAGATGGGAAAGGTCTTAAAGTTACAGCAATTGCCCTGGATCAGCTTTCCAGTGAAACAGTTTATTTAGCTTGTTTCCACGACAAATATGGTCGTATTTATAGGAGTGAAGATAGTGGCGGAAGTTGGACGGAAACCTATGCGGAGTCCACAAAGAACGCTAAAGTTTTAACCCTTGCCGCAGACCCGATTAACGGCGGTGTTCTGTATGTTGGTACTAGTGAGGGAGGAATTCTTAAAAGCACAAGTTATGGTGAAAGTTGGAATGCTTTGAAGTGGTTTGAGAAAAAAGAAATCACCTGTTTAACAGTGGATCTTAATGATTCTCAAGTTGTCTATGCTGGAACAGACAAAGATTTGGGAGTGATTAAGAGTAGTGATGGAGGAAAAACTTGGAAAGAAACAGGAGCTAAAGATGAGAAACAAGTTACTTATGCAACCAGTAAGAAAAACTTCAGAATTAATACAGTTGTGATTGATCCTCAAAACAGCAAGCGAGTTTATGCAGGAACGGATAAAGGAATTTATTTGAGCAAGAATAGTGGAGATGATTGGGAACTGGTGAATACTTTAATGCCTCCAAAGTCTGGCGGCGTTTTTGCAATTGCAGTCAGTCCCATGCAATCAGAAGTGATTTTCTTTAGCACTGAAAAAATCATTTATCGCAGTGTAAATAAAGGGGAAAGTTGGGAGACGAGCAAATTAGAGACTCCTGGTCATGTAAGCTTTCTTGTAATTGATTCTTCCAACCCTCAGACGATTTATATTGGGATTGGAGAGCTTCAGGCAGCGAAAAAAGGTCCTCTTTTCTAGTTTAAACTTAATTCAGATAATCTATGATTGATAAAATAATCAAAGAAATTAAACCTCGGTTAGAAAGTGCTTTGGCGCACTTTGAAGAGGGATTAGGTGCCCTTAGAACTGGAAGAGCAAACCCTAGTTTAGTGGAGGGTGTTAGTGTTGATTGCTATGGAACAAAAACTCCCCTGAAACAAATTGCGAATGTCCATGCTCCGGATGCAAGATCAATCGTAGTCCAGCCCTGGGATAAGAATAATTTAAAGGCAATTGAGAAAGCAATTTCAGAATCGGAGTTGGGTTTAACTTGCCAGAATGATGGAGAAACAATCCGGGTTAATCTCCCAGATCTAACGGAAGAAAGAAGGAAAGAACTAACCAAAGTTCTTAACCAGAAAATTGAGGGAGCAAAGATATCTATTCGCAATGCTCGCGAGGAAGCTTGGGAAAAAATTCAGGAAGCAGAAAAAAATAAAGAAATCTCCGAAGATGAAATGTATCGCGGCAAAGATGATTTACAAAAGGCTGTAGATGAATACAACAAAAAAGTTGATGAGAAAGGAAAGCAGAAAAAAGCGGAGATTATGCAAGTCTAAGCATTGGAGATTATTATGAAACAAACATTACCGAAACATGTTGCAATCATTATGGACGGCAATCGGCGCTGGGCGAAAAAACAAGGAAAATTTGCTCTACTGGGGCATGAAGTGGGGATTGAGAGCTTGCGCTCAATCCGCAATTTTATTTTAGAAAAGGGGATTAAATATTTTACTGTCTGGACTTTTTCGACAGAGAACTGGAAGCGAGATCAAAAGGAAGTTCGGGGTCTCTTAAAGCTTTTTGAGAAATATTTGAGTGATGAGAAAGAAATTAGTGAACTAGAAGAAAAAGGTGTCAGTTTGAGAATTATTGGTGATTTAAGTAAGTTTTCCAAAAGTATTCAAGAATTATCAAAGAAGGTAATGACAAGACTAGAAAAAAGCAAGAAATTGATTTTCACGGTTGCAATGAGTTATGGAGGCCGAGATGAGTTGAGAAGAATGGTTAAGAAAGTGGTGGAAAAGAATATTTCTCCCGATGAAGTTACAGAAGAAATTGTAAATGACAATCTTGATACTGGGTTTCTCCCAGATCCGGAGTTAATTATTCGCACCGGAGGGCGTAGACGCTTAAGTGGGCTTATGCCTTGGCAAAGTGGTTATAGTGAATTATATTTTACAGATACTCTCTGGCCGGACTTTGGGCCAAAGGACTTTCAAAAGGCCCTGGACTGGTTTTCTAAGCAGAAACGGAACTTTGGCAAGTAGGTGAATCAGGTCAAAGGTCAAAGGTCAAAGGTCAAAGGTTAAAGGTTAAAGGTGATAGATGTGGTTCTAAAGTTCTAACCTCTAACCTCTAACCTCTAACCTCTAACCTCTAACCTGTTCCCGTGATTATTCTTGCGATTGTTACTTTTGTCCTCGTTTTTGGTTTACTTATCTTTGTCCATGAGATAGGGCATTTTTTAGTAGCGAAAAGAATGGGAGTGAAAGTGGAGGAATTTGGTTTTGGCTTCCCGCCGCGGATTTTTGGGATCAAGCGAGGCGAAACAATTTACTCGCTGAACTTGATTCCTCTGGGAGGATTTGTAAAAATGTTTGGGCAGGATGATTTTGATGTCAAAGGCAACTTGAAAAAAAGTGGTAAAAGGAACTTTAATAACAAACCGGTTTACAAAAGAGCACTAATCATTGTTTCAGGGGTGGTGATGAATTTTCTTCTGGCCTGGATTTTGATCGTGATTGGGTTTGGAGTGGGAATGCCAGTTCTTTCTGATGGCGCTGACCGTTTCAAAGAAGCAGAGATTAAAACAAACGTACTTGTAATGGATGTTGAGGCAAACTCACCAGCTGAAGTAGCGGAGATCCAAATTAGTGATATCGTTCGCAAGGTTAACGGCAAAGAAATTATAAGTAAAACTGAGTTGCAAGATTTGACCAAGAAAAATGAAGGTAAAAAAGTTGTTATTGAGGTGGAGCGTAAGGAAAATCGTCATCTTTTAGAAACAGTGCTAAGAGAGGATCCTTCCGAGGGAGAGGGGGCCTTAGGAATTGCAATTGAGGAATCTAGTGTAGTGAAGTATCCTTGGTATAAAGCGATTTTGATTGGGACAAGAGAAACTTTTTATCTGACCGGGCTGGTAGCCAAAGCATTTTATGGATTTTTTAAGGAAATTTTTGTCTCTTTGCATATTTCTGAGGAAGCTGCAGGACCGGTGGGGATTGCTAAAATGTCGGGCCATGTTGCTCAATTAGGTTGGATTTATTTACTTCAGTTTGTAGCACTTTTAAGTATTAACTTGGCAATTATTAATGTCTTACCCTTTCCTGCTTTGGATGGAGGGAGATTACTCTTTTTGGGGATAGAAAAAGTTAGGGGGAAACCGGTTAGCTTAAAAATTGAAAATATTATTCATCTAGTTGGATTCGGGTTAATTATTGTCTTGTTAATAGCAATTACTTATAAAGATATCTTAAGGTTTTTTAATTAAACTATGTTTTGTTTTCATTGCAAGGAGAAGTTTTCTCAGATACCCTCTAATCAAAAATGCCCGCGCTGTGGCAAGACTTATGATGAGAGTAGTTATTTAGAAACAGGGAAAGCACATAAGAAGTGGTACAAGATTGATCAAGGGAAAGCACGGAATAATCCAAAACCGAAAAAGTTTGAAAAGCGGAAATAAATGTAGTATGGGGAATGTAGGATAATTTATATCTAACATCCCTCATACTCCATACTCCGTTCTACATTATTCATTAATCATTAATTCTATGACTAAAATTAAGATCAAACGCATTCGCACAAAGGCTAGTCAAAATCTTAAAGATCCTAGGAAGGTCTTGAGGAAAAAAAGTAGCTCGGAATCAAAAGCGAAGTCCAAGAAAAAAGTAAAAAAATCTATCCAAAGCATAAAAGTTCCTACGGTAAGACAGGAAGTAGCACCTCAAAGAAAAGTTCGGGGGAGAATTGGTTGCGGCTCAGTGGTCCTGGTGGTAATTTTGAGCTTGGTTATTGGCTCTTTGGCTGGAGCTTTTGGCAGCGGAACAGCAAAATATTGGATTGCGAAGTATGTTTTCCAGGATAAGGATGCGGAGAAGATGATCGAAGAGACAAAGCAAATTAATGTTAAAGAGGATTCAGCAATTATTGAAACTGCTCAGAAAGTCAGTCCAGCAGTGGTAAGTATTATCTCAAGTTCTAAAATCCAGGGTTTCTTTGGTCAATCATCTTATGCTGAAGAAAGTGATGGTACAGGATTTATCATTACAAGTGACGGGATGATCATGACTAACCGCCATGTCGTTTCAAGTAAAAAAGGAAGTTATAAGGTTTTGACTCACGATGGTAAAAGCTATGAGGCTAAAGTAGTTAGCTTAGATCCCGCTAATGATATTGCTGTGATTCAAATTGATGTTGATAATTTGCCGGTTGTTTCTTTTGGCGATTCTAGTAAGCTTCAGGTGGGGCAAAGAGTAGTGGCGATTGGCAATGCCTTGGGTGAGTACCAAAATACTGTTACAGCAGGAGTGGTTTCAGCAGTCGGAAGGACAATCTCAGCTTATGGTAGGGGGGGGCGTTCTGAAAAGTTGGAAGGAGTGATTCAAACTGACGCTGCGATTAATGAGGGTAATAGTGGAGGACCTTTGGTTAATCTGGAAGGCCAAGTTGTCGGAATGAATACTGCAATTGATGAGGGGGGGCAGCTGATTAGTTTTGCGATCCCCAGCAATATTGTTAGAGAGGCAATGGATAGTGTTTTGGAACACGGGAGGATTGTCCGACCTTTCTTGGGAGTTCGTTACTTGGAGGTTACAAAAGAACTTGCGCAACTAAATGACCTGAAATCTGAAAAGGGTGCTTTGGTTTATTCTGGGAATTCCAATCTTTTAGCGGTGATTCCTGATAGTCCAGCGGACAAGGCAGGATTGGAAGTAAATGATATTATTACAAAGGTCAATGATGATGAAATTAACAAAGATAATAGCTTATCGCGTTTGCTTCAGAAATATAGTCCTGGTACGGAGGTGGAGCTAACAATTATTCGTGGTGGTAAGGAGATTAAGGTAAAGGTGAAATTGGAGGAGAAGGAATAAGAAATGGGGAATGTAGGATGGGGAATATAAATGTCAAATATTAAATGTGAAATTTAGAAAATATTTTAAAACAGGGTTTTCTTAAAGAAAGCCCTGTTTTTATTTCTAGAAAATTTTATTACCGATCTCTAAAATACCACTGCAAGATCTCTTGGGCAACTGGGACGGCGGCTTCATGCCCCTCACCGCCCCCTTCGATTAAAACAACGAGACAAATTTCGGGATCTTCATAAGGAGCAAAAGCGGTAAACCAAGCATGCTCTCGTTGATTATTGGCGTATTGAGCGGTTCCGGTTTTACCGGCAACGGAAACTGGAATCCCCCCTAAGTTTCTTGCGGTACCACTAGTCACTACTTGACGCATTCCTTCCCTGACAATCCTTAGGTTGTCCTGGCTTATAAAGTTTTTATTCAGAATTTTAGCTTTATAATCCTGTTTAATCTTATTATTCTTGTCTTGAATCTGATATACCAGTTGAGGTTTAAAGAGAGTGCCGCCATTAGCAATTGCGCTGGTGGCGTTTACAATTTGGAGAGGGGTGGTTAAGAGATCTCCTTGGCCAATCGCCATGTGGTAAGTGTCACCAATATACCAGGGCTCATTCTTGGCTTCTCGTTTCCAGTTCTCGTCAGGGACAGTTCCTTTAGCTTCGTTGGGAAGATCAATCTCAGTCTTCTTGCCTAAGCCGAAAGCATCAAAGTAATATCTTAACTTTTCGAGACCTAATCCTTTGAATTGTTCGAATCCACCCGCGACGGTGTAAAAGAAAATGTCGCAGGATTTTTCAATCGCAGATCTTACATTTAAAAAGCCGTGACCACTCTTGAGCCAACAGAGGAAATGATAAACAATATCAGGGTTATATTGATTCTTAACGTCTAAAGATCCTTGGCAGCCGGTTGTACTCCATTCGTTGATCACGTTCTCTTCTAGGCCCGCTGAGGCAGTGAGGGGTTTTACAATTGATCCAATCGGATAAGTGCCATTTACAGCGCGGTTGAAAAGCGGCTTAGTTGGATTTTCAGAGAGGTTTTTATAATCCTCGGAACTGATTCCTTTCGCAAAGGGATTGTTGTCAAAATTGGGCAAGCTAACCATTCCCAAAACCTGGCCATCTTTGGGATTAAGCGCGATTGCAACTCCGCTTTGAGAATAATTGCGGTTGATTCCTTTCCTGAGGGCCTCGGTCATCTTCTCCTGCATCTCACTTTTGACGGTAAGAATGAGATTTTGACCGGAAACGGAGCTGCTCTCGGAGATTACTTTTGCGACTTTACCAAAGGAATCAACCTCAACTTGTTTTCTACCATGCTTTCCCTTAAGGATTTTCTCGTAGGAGCTTTCTAGTCCACTTTTACCGATGTAGTCGTTGGGAACGTATTCTTGTTTGTTAGATTCTAACTCTTGTTCGTTAATTTTGCCAATATATCCAATTAAATGTGAGAAACTCTCACCACCGAGGTAATGACGGGTAGGATTTTTTTCTACTTTTACTCCAGCGACCGAGGAAAATTTTGTTTCCATTATAAGTGCTTCTTTGCGAGGGATATTTTCTTTAATTGGGACAGGGTCTTGGAAACCAATTCCCTTTTTGTTGATAATTTCGCGAAGTTTTTTAATTGAAACGCCGCTAATCCGTTTAATTTTTTTGTAAATTTTTTCCCGCTCTGCTTCCTCTTTAGGAAGGTCAGAGGGAATAATCACAATGTCAAAACTGGGAAGGTTTTTGATTAGTGGTTCTTTATTGCGGTCGTAGATGATTCCACGGGCAGGTCTTTCAATCTCAGTGCGGATCCGATTTTTCTCGGCTAATGAAAGAAGATATTTACCGTCTAGAATTTGTAGTTGAAAAAGCCGCCCAGCCAGTAATACTAGAACTATAGGAATTACAAGTGAAAAAAGAACCACCCGTTTTTTTGAGAGAGGTTCTTCAAGTTTTGCTTGGGCATCCTCGCCATCAGTGTGGGTTTCTGCTTCAAAGATATTCATCTCTTTGCCACCTCTTTGTACTTTGAGATTTTTATCTTTAGTCAGTTCTGGTTGTTTGAAAGGGTTAGCCATTGCTTATTTTACCTTAGTTGGAACTTTAGAAGTTTGTTCATAGTACGAGATCCACTCGTTAAGTTTTTCCAGGGGTTTTAGGAGAATGATGAAAATAATTAAGCTGTAGAAAATTTCTAGGGGTGTAATCTTGAAGAGATAATCAACAGTGTTTAAGGCAGTACTTTCAAGGTGGGTTAAAACAAGAAGTTTGTTAATCAGAAAATAAACAATATTAAAAGAAAGAAACCCAAGGAAAGCAATTAAGATTTTAAACAGGAAATTGATGTCACTAATGAAATTTTTCTTGATAAAACTGATTGAGAAGGTAATTAGGACGCAAAGGAGCGTAAAGATTCCAAAGGTGGAAGCAGAGAAGATGTCTAGAAATAATCCTCCCATAATTGCCCAGATAATGCTTTGTTCTGGAGGGCGTAAAAAAGCCCAAATGATTAAAAGGGCCAAAACGAGGTTGGGAGCGAGATTTAAAACTGTGAGGTGGGGGAGAAAGGAAACTTGGATAATTACAGCCAGTAATAAAATGATGAATCCGATAAAATTACGCATAAAACAGGTGATAGGTTATAGGTGAGAGGTGAAAGGGGATAGGTGAGGAGGTGGAATTGGAAGGTAAGAGGTAAAATAATGTTTTTTTGTTTTGGATAAATTTTACCTTTAACCTATCACCTCTAACCTTTGACCTAATTTCCGAGGATTACAAAGACCATTTCAATATCTTTGAAGTTGATTGTCGGTTTTATTATTGCGGTTTGGAAAATTTCATTCTCGGCTTTTTCGACTTTGTCAACTGAGCCAATAGTGAGGCCTTTAGGAAGAATCCCTCCTAACCCTGAAGTGATAATCGCGTCGCCTTCATTGACAACCTTGTTTTGGGGAATTAATTCCATTTTGAGGCCGTATCCTAGCTGGCCTTTGACGACACCAGAGGCGCGAGATTCTTGAATGAAGGCGTTGACAATACTAGTTTGGTCGGTGATCAGAAGAATTTTTGAGGTGTAGTGATCGGTATTGCTGACTTTGCCGACTAGAGCTCCGTTCAATGTCACTGCCAGACCTTCTTTAATTCCGTCTTTTTTGCCTTTGTTGAGAGTGAGAAACTGAAGGGAGCTTGCGGGATTACGGTTAATAACCTCTGCTTCCAGAAGACGGAAGTTAGTTCTTTTCTTAAACCCGAGTTGTTGTCTTAAGAGGAAGTTTTCTTTCTTGACTTCAGTTAGTTCAATGTTTGTGGAGGTTAACTTTGCATTAGCGTTTTTAAGCTCTTGATTTTCTTGGCTGAGACTACCGACTGAGCCTAAGAGGTGAAAGAAATTTGCTGTACTCTTCCCGGCACTGGAGAAGGCGAGTTGGAGTGGAGAAGTGATTTTAATAATTCCATCTTTAATTGGACTTAAGAATGCAACTTTATCTAAAACCACCCCACTGACTATAAGCAGGGAAACAACCAAGAGAATTAAAATTGTTTTGGATTTGATTTTCTCAAACATGTTTTACTCTCTACAGGGAATAGTAGCACAGTTGAAGGGTTTTGGGCAAAATTTCCGGTTGCAGTTGATAGCTCTTGACAAACTCCTTTCTTTTTGCTATACTTTACTTAGATAAAGTGCTTTACTTAAATAAAGCGATACTATGGCCAAATGGGAGAATCAAAAAACTAATCAGCTTTTCAGAGCAATTCTTGCTTTAAAGAATCTTGAGGAAGCAAAGAAGTTTTTACGCGATCTTCTTACTGAAGAGGAAATCATTGAGTTTGCAAAAAGATGGCAAGCGGCACAGATGTTAAATAGAAAAGTGTCATATTCTACGATTGAGAAAAAAACAGGTTTGAGTTCAACCACGGTGGCACGAGTTTCGAAGTGGTTAAGGAAAGGGATGGGGGGATATCAATTAATGTTACGTAGACCGGGCAGTCATCATCGCAGTTCTTCTACTTCTTGAGAAGAGGCTGCGTTAATATTATTTAAATTCCGATATTGATTTGGCCCCTTCTCAAGATGAGAAGGGGTTTTTCGAAATTGAAGAGCTATCTTAATTTGCTACTATGAGTGTCATCCAACTTACGCAAAATCTTATTGCAATACCGAGTTATTTAGGAGAGAGAACTGATGAAAGAGCAATCGGGGAGTTTGTATTTCGTTATCTTAAGCAATTCTCGTTTTTGAAAGTCGAAAAACAAAAAGTTTCCAGTGGTCGTTTTAATATTGTTGCTCGAACTAATGGCAGGCCACGGCTTTTTCTCGCTGGGCACCTAGATACTGTTGAGCCAAGGCAGAGCTGGTTAAAAAATCAGTTTGGGGGGTTGATCGAAGACTCTCGACTTTTTGGCTTGGGTGCACTGGACATGAAGTCTGGAGTTGCGGCAATTCTTGATTCTTTGAAAGATTTTGAACAAGTTTCTGGACTGACTCTGCTTTTCTACTGTGATGAAGAATATGACTTCCTGGGAATGAGAAAGTTTGTTGATGCTTATGAGGGGAAGGAAATCGGGGATTTAGCAGTTCTTGCTGAGCCAACGGATCTTAAGATTTGGGACGCTCACCGAGGTATTATTGAAATCTCGTTTGCAGTGGAAGGGAAAACAGGACACGCTGCGGACCTAAGAAGTGGCAGAAATGCAATTGTTGGGGTGATGGGTGTTTTGAATGATTTACAAACGTGGCTGGGTGATTTTAAGGACCCTGTTCTTGGAACACCCTCAATGAATATTGCGTATCTCCGCGGCGGACTTAATCTTGGCAAAAAAAGCGAATCGGAAACGCTAGTTGGAAAGCAAGGAAATAACATTGCTGATTTTGCAGAAGCGGTGATTGATATCAGACCTACCAGAACAGGGCTTTGTGCAGAGAAGGTAATTGCTCAGATTAGAAAGTTGTTGGAAGAAAGAAAGCTTCTCTTGCGAAAGTGCTCCATTCGTCACGATTTTGGTTCTCTTTATACTGATCCTCGGGAAGCTGAAGTCCTTGAGAAAGTTGTGGAGCGAGTAATTGGTAAAGTGGGGTACCTTGATCCAGTTACTCGGGGGTACGGAGATGGGCAGTTGCTCCAAGAAGAATTTGGAGTTCCTGTTGTGTACCTCGGTCCTAAGGGGGAAAATGCGCATGGTGCTGATGAATGGGTTGATGTTCATTCTCTTAAGAAGCTGCGGGAAATTTATTCTATTCTTATTAAGGAATACTGTCGGTAGAGCTAGTTGCAGTTCTTGATTTGTAGTTGTTGGTGGTTTTGTTATTGACCCCATAGTGCCTTAACAACAGAAAGGAGATTGTTATGTTGCTGGAGATATCTTACGCTCGCTTCTGTGCAGAAAACCTGCCATTTAAAAAGGTGCTGAGAAGTTTGGCAGAGCTTTACTGTGCTATCTGGAAGGAGCCGCCGTGGAACGAAGAATTCTGGACTGTCAGGGGTGTCAGCGACGACTTTCTTGTGCAGATAAGGCGACCTTGCGCAAAGGTATGCCTTGCATTTGCGGGTCTTGAGAGAGTTGTCGGCTTTGCCTGGGGTTATGAGGTTTCGAGGAATAATCTTCGAGAGATCGCTGGCACGGATGCTCTTGACTTCTTGTTTATGGACCGGGAAAGGGTATTCTATGTCGATGAGGTTGGAGTGGCTCCCGGGTTCCGAGAGCAGAAGATTGGAGAACAGCTCTCTAAATCTCTTATCGCGGCTGCCTATGAGGATCATGGAATCACGCGCATTACTTTGCGCACAGATGTTGGAGCTCAAGCTGCGCGAAGCCTTTTTGCTAAAATAGGGTTTAAGGAATTGGAGGTGCGTGATAAAGAGCACCCAGATCGCACCTACTGGCTCCTTCTCAAGTAGAGGAAAGTGAAGTCCACTCTGATCCTATTTGTGAGTTTCAAAAACCGCCTTTTGTTTAAGGCGGTTTTTTCTATGATTTAGGAAAGTAATTACGGCAGAACAACAACAACAGCACTTGCAGCCAGGAAGGCAGTGATTACCATCATTGATTGTAAGGGGGAGAGAGGATTGGCCTGATCTTTCTCGGGATTAGTTTTATTATTTATTCTGAGTTGATTTTCTAAGGTGATAGTTTTCTTATTACCACTTTGATCTTTGAGGGATAGAACCGGCGAATAGTCACCGACAATTTCTGGAGCGGTGAAGGTAGTAGAGTAGACCGGGGATTTTTGCTCTACTTCTGGAAGCAGATCCTGGTATTTTTGCAAAGAAATAGTTTTGCCTTCTAGTTTCAGTTGACCTTTTTTCAATTCTTCATTTGTAGTAACCAAAAGCGTTACCTTGGTTCCTGGCTCGGGATTTTCTGGAATGAAAGTAGCATTTTTTAATTTAGGAGTGATGGTGTCAGTAGTAAAATTGACTGTTTTTGACCACGAACTTTTATAGGTACCCATTTCAACTTGTGCTTTGATTTTATGTTTCCCATCTTTAAGTGAGACTGGTAGGCGATATTTAAAATTCCCTTTGTTATCAATTTTGGTCTCAAATTGAGTTTGGTTGATCTGGATTTTGATGGTTTGATTTGCAGTTCCTTTTCCTTTAATCAGAGGATTGTTTGAGTTTAATTTAGCGTTTTGCTTGGGATAGGTAATCTCAGGTTTTGGGACAGAGAAATAGGTATCTTCAGAAGCGGCGACTGTCCCTCCTGTTGAAGGGGGAGTACTTGCTTGAGTACCGAAGAATTGGACCGTGAGAGTAGTATTTTGACCGTTTAACTTTCCGTCTTTGGCGGCAATTCCAATTTCTCGGAAGTTTGGCTCAAGAATGTTGGTGCGGTGAGTGGAACTTGCCATCCAGGCATTAAAGACCCCTTGGCTGG
>Ga0209977_10000751_pt1 | contig 13241 bp, 6 predicted proteins | sample SumtaG_2_FD_183113 | JGI IMG/M metagenome (GOLD analysis project Ga0209977, IMG submission 183113) | Deep subsurface microbial communities from Indian Ocean to uncover new lineages of life (NeLLi) - Sumatra_00607 metaG (SPAdes) (version 2) | ecosystem: Environmental > Aquatic > Marine > Oceanic... | reverse complement strand
CCTGAAGGTCTCGTTGTTGTTATTACGGTGGTTTTAAGTATAGGTATGAAAAAAATGGCTGGCAGAAATGCTTTAGTCAGAAAGCTAACGGCTGTAGAAACGTTAGGACGTGTTAGCGTCATTTGTAGCGATAAGACAGGTACCTTGACAAAAAACGAAATGACTGTAGTGAAAATGTATTTAAACGAAAAAGTGTTCGATGTAGATGGCGTAGGATATAATATTATAGGGGATATCAAAGAATCTGGAAATCCTGTTAACATGTATCCTGATCTTAAGCGGTTTCTAGAAGTTTGTATGTTTTGCAACAACTCGAATGTAAATATTCTCGACCAAAAAACGGGAGAAGTTAGTGTTGTCGGCGATCCTACTGAAATCTCCATGAAAGTCTTAGCTTTGAAGATGAAAATTAGCGAAGCTTTTGAGAAATTAGACGAAATTCCTTTCGATTCTGATCGGAAGATGATGAGCGTAATTGGTAAATTAGATGGTAAAATTGTTGCTTTAATAAAGGGAGCTCCAGATATAATGATGAGAAATGCTTCTCATGTATTATCAAATGGCGAACGCAAGTCAATTGAGAACGCAAAAGATAAAATATTAAAACAAAATAACGATTTTGCTGAAAATGCTTTGAGAGTTCTTGGAGTAGCATATAAGGAGTTAGAACCGGGATACGATCTCAATAATATAGAAAAGGATTTTACCTATATTGGCTTGGTGGGAATTATTGATCCCGCCCGAGACGAAGTTAAAGACGCAATCAAAGAAGCTAGAATGGCGGGTATCCGTACGATCATGATCACGGGAGATCATAAAGTGACTGCCATAGCAATCGCACAACAAATTGGTTTAACTGAATCAGATGAAGCAATTACAGGAGTAGAATTAGAAGAAATGACTGATGACGAATTACGAGAGAGAGTTAAAACCGTTGATGTTTTCGCACGAGTAACTTCAGAACATAAACTAAGAATTTTAAGGAGACTAAAGGAACTCAATTTAGTGATTGCCATGACCGGCGATGGTGTTAACGATGCTCCCGCTGTAAAAGGCGCTCATGTAGGCGTGGCAATGGGTTTAAAAGGAACTGAGGTCACTCAAGAAGCTTCAGATATGATTCTTATCGATGATAATTACGCAACTATTGTAAACGCAATCGAAGAAGGTAGAGGAATCTTTGAAACAACCAAATGTTTCTTCCGCTATATGCTTTCGACGAATTTTGACGAAATTTTTCTGATTTTAGTAGCATATATTATTATGAAGCTATATGTTAATGTCTTTATCGGAGCACCTATCGAACCAATCCAAATACTTTGGCTAAATATAGCCACAGACGGCATCCCAGCGATGGTTTTAGGGCTAACTCCAACAGATCCCGATGTCATGAAGGGGCCCCCGAGAAAAGGATTTACATTATTAAAAGAAATAAGAGGTCCCGCTTTGCTACTTGGAATATATACTTCAATTACCGATATTGCTCTTTACATAGTTCTTTGGACTGTTCTTATTCCTGAATGGAGCCTTATAGATCCAAATTTAGCTGGTTATTTAAGCCCAGGGGCATCCCAAATATATGCCATAAAACTTGCTCAAACAATTCTATTTACGAATTTAGTGATATGTGAATTACTTTTTGTCTACACGTGTACTAGTAATACTAAACCGTTTTACCTCTTTCCTAATAAACACTTATTTTGGGCTACAGGACTTTCTCTCGGTTTACAACTTTTAATCCTTTACACGCCAATGGCTATCGCTTTTCACGTCGTACCTTTAACACAATGGTATCATTGGGTAACTCTCTTTATTGCCGCATTTAGTGTCTCTGTCGTCGACGAACTAAGGAAATATAGAATAAGATTGAAAATTAGAAAAGATCCTAATTATTTATTTAAATCTTAATTTTATTCTTATTTTTATCCAATTATTTTTTATTTTCAAAATATTCTTTTTTAATTAATGTAACTCTTTTTTATTTTATTTCTTTTAATTCTCACCCAAACAAGGAAATAATTATATAAGAGCAAAATAAAGATTTATTAAATAATTATTCAATACAAAATATGATAAAAAATGATAATTGATATAACGGACGGAATAGAAAGTGGTAATGTAATTGTAAAAGTTTTAGCAACCAATACAACATCTATTACTTTATTAACCGAAGAAAAATTTAATGGAAAAGTTATCCAGCCAGAAGCTACGGCTAATAGATCTACGGGCGAGCATGGGTTAGCAATGAGTATTAGTGTAGAAGATGATGGCGAAAAACATCTTTTCTTATTAGATAGTGGAGGTTTATCTCAAACTATAGTTGAAAATAGTAAGCAATTTGGAGTGAATTTGAATGACGTTGAGAAATTTATTTTAAGTCATGGCCATTTCGATCATTTTGGTGGGTTAGCGGGAGTCATCCCTTTATTTAATAAAGATACCGAATTTGTTTTAAATCCTAATTGCTTTAATCAAAATTATGCGGCAATTATGAAATCTGGAGAAGTAATTCCTGCTGAAGATTTAGGAGCTTCTTTGCGAACGCTAGAAAAAGAGGGGAAACTTAGTATAAATAAAAAATTACCTATACTTAGCAAAAATTTGATAAATAATCTAGTAGATCAATACGGAATCAAGCTAATAGAGACAAATGAACCTGTAAAATTATTTAAAGGTATCGCGACAAGCGGAGAAATTGAATTATTCGATAAAGAAGAAATTACTAAAGGAATCTACATAATGAAGAGTAGAAAGGAATTTGAAACAAACTATTTCAGAGACGAAACATCTATTTATATTAACGTAAAGGATAAGGGTTTAGTTGTCATAACGGGATGCGGACATTGTGGCATAATGAATACGATAAAACACGGTCAAAAGTTAACGGGGATCGACAAAATTTACGCTGTGATTGGGGGATTTCACGAAGAATGGAACCCAATTGAAAAAATTGAAGAAAAAGTAAAATATTTTGAAGAATTAAATCCAGAAATAATTTGTGGTATGCATTGTACAGGTTTTAATTTTAACAAACTCATGTCTCGACATCTCTCTCATACTTTAGGGATTGTAGGAACAGAATTTCATTTATAAATTTTTTTTTCATTTTTCAATTATGTGCTCTCTTCAATGTACTTAAAAAATAAGCCAATTCCTATAATTTTGAATGTATCTTGAACGTTTATATTTTTTAACGCTGAGGTTTCAATGAAAAAACTTTTCAATTTTTTTGCTTTTTCTAATCCCTCCTCTTTGGTTATTTCCCTTTGATCTTCTAAATCAATTTTATTTCCTATAAGCACAAATGGGACGTTTCCTAATTTCTTCTGAGCATCTTCGAGCCAGAAATCTATAGCTTCATCAAAAGTCTCTCTTTTGGTAACATCGTAAACGATAAAAGCACAATTTGCTCCTTGATAATACTCGTGTCTAACACGTTTAAAAAAACTTTGCCCGGCAAGGTCGTATACAAGAAATTTGATAATATCGTCTTTGAAGCCTTGAACATGAAATTGTTGAGTTGATATCGAAATACCTAAAGTTGGTCGATAATCGATAACTTCCTCCTTTTTTAAAAATTGATTCACTAGCGTAGTTTTACCTACGGCTGCTGAACCTAATACAATTAGTTTAAAGAGTTTTTTTATTTTTTTAGGTTTCCTAAATTGATGTGCTGTGGTCACACCATTTATTATAGTTTTTGGTTCGTTGATCGAAAACTTGTTTAATCCTAAGGAAAATGTTTCGTGGATATTTAAATCGGGGATTTCTAAAGTATTAAATTTAAAATCGAAGCTATCTTCAAGCAATTGAGCTATTTTCTCAACTACGAGGTAAGCAATAGGGAAGAGTTTGTTTAAATTTGTTTCATAATCGCAAATTAGTAATAGTATAGCATCGGATCCTGCTTCTAAGTAAATAATGCGATTATCCTCAGTTTCAAATGAACCAGTACCATAATGACCGATTTCATATTCTAAGCTAATCTTATTCAAAAGGTTTTCTACCAATGCAGTAAAAGCGCCGTATACATCTTCCGTTTCTTTTTCGTCTTTAGCTGTACTATCTAATTTTCCATATTTGGTCATTAGAAGTCCTTGGTTCGAATATAAAAAGGCGACAATAATATCATCTCGCGACTCTACAAAATTTTTTAAGAGAATCCGAAGATTTTCTTCTTTTGTTGTATCTTTAGACTCCATAAGTAAGAGATAACTTAAATTTAAGTAGTATAAGGTTCCTTTTTTTTTATTGAAATTTAGGACTCTATTTGTAGTAAAAATACTACTCGTTATATTTAAATTTACAGTAAAAAAATTTTTATAAGCAAAATCCCTTTATTACCTATTATAAATCTTAATTTTAAATTGACTTTTTTGAGATAAATGTAATGAATATTTCAGAATTATTGAAAAAAAAGCTTGAATCAAATCAAACTGTACTTACAGAATTTGAATCGAAGGAATTGCTAAAAGAGATAGGAATTTCTATTCCAGACCATAAATTAACCTCTACTAAAGAAGAAACCGTCTTAGCCGCAAAGAACATTGGTTTTCCGGTTGTTTTAAAGCTCATGGCTGAAGATATTGTCCACAAGTCAGATACGGGAGCGGTTAAGTTAAACATTAAAAACGAAGAGGAAACTACTAATGCTTTCGAAGAACTAATGAAAATTCCTTCCCAAGCCGAGAAATTGATTAGCGTACAAAAAATGGCCGATGAACCAATAACTGAATTAATTTTAGGGATGACTACTGACGCTCAATTTGGACCTGCGCTAATGTTTGGAATTGGAGGTATTTTAGTTGAACTTTTAGAGGATGTAAGTTTCCGAATTGCTCCAATTACAGAATATGATGCTCGAGAAATGATTAAAGAAATAAAAGGATTTCCAATACTTGATGGATATCGAGGAAAACCAAAAGCCGACATAGATGCGATAGTACAAACGCTATTGAAGGTATCAGATCTCGTCACAAAATACGAAGAAATATACGAAATGGACCTAAACCCCGTTTTTATCTACGACAAAGGGTTAATTTGCGTAGATGCGAGGATTATACTGAAAAAACCCGAAAAATAAGATAAATCCTGTATCCTTTTTTACCAACTTTTTAATTATTTTGTAGATAAATTCTAATTTTATATTGAAAAAATTTAATATAAATTTAAATTCCAATTACACGATTATTATTATAATCTCTGTTATAAAATAAAATTGAAGGGTGAAAAATGCTAAAAAGTAAAAAATCCAAGTTTATAGTATTTACCATTCTCTCTATAGTAGTTTTACTATGTTTTATTCCATTAATTGACAACCTGGATTACTTTTTTGGAATGAGAAGGTTTAAAAGTCAACACATTGATGGAGATGTCGATTTGAGTGTGGACATAACCTTAGAATTACATTCAGATATATTTTCGACTAGATATATCCATTACATAGAATTCGATTTGACATTTAATGAAAGCGTAACTGATGTGGAGGTTGAGGGAATTCATTATCGTGTTTATCATAATGGAGCAAAGATATACACTTATATTTCTAATAGTTACTTCACCGCAGTGAGTGTATCATTAGGAGGTCCAGATGTTCTATATGGAGATAATTTAACTTTTCAGGGCTCCTTCGAATTGAATTATCAACTGAATAGTAATCCACAGAATGACACCATGAACTTTAATCTCATTTTCACTTATGACATTAGAGAACAAGATTTAAATAATTACAAAATTGGAAAGAGTGTTATTATCTTAGCTTATATCGCGAGTTTCTTTCTTTTGCCAATAATTCTGTATTTCACCATCCATCCCGATTTTTACGAACCTTCCAAAGAAGAAAAAGAAAAATCTGAAGAATATTATAATTACCTCGCAAAAAGAAAGCAAGAAAATAGTAATTAGAATAAATATGCGTAGATGCGAGGATTATTCTGAAAAAACCCGAAAAATAAGATTAGTCTTGTACCTTTTTTTATCAATTTTTTGAACATATTATGGAAGAGTTTTTATTCACATTTATTGAATTAATTCAAATATTCATATCAACATTAAATAAAAAAAGTAATTTTAAATTCAAATTACGCGATTATTATTGTATATATTCTTTTAGAACAAAATTATTATTAATAAATTGATTTGATGTTTATGAGAAATTCTAATAAAAAAAAGAGAATAAAAACTTGCTTAGTTCTGCTATTTTATTTTTTATCGATAAGCCTATTTATAAATTTCAATTTCGAGCCTCCTTTCTATAAAGACGACGCGAATAAAGACGATTTTATAAATTTTCCAAAAACTTCCGATTTGCTTCCTTCTTTTAAAGGAGTTGGCGATAAAGTTAATATTACATTACATCAATCTATTTTAAATACTTCAACCATAGAGTTTACTAATTTAGATAATGAAAATAGTTTTACAGAACCTTTTCCTATTTTTAATGGATATAATACATCTTTCATTAACATGACAATTGATGGTATTTTTGCTCCAAATCAAACATTAATAGTAGAAGACGATTATACTCCATTTGGAACTTACAGAATCGATAATACTGTTCCGCTTCCTTATGTTTCTTTTACGGTTCCTAGTAGCAGCTACATAGATAATTTCTCAGTTCGAATTTTTAATGACAATGATGCTAATAGTGGTGATTTTCAAGTTAGGATTTATAACTCTACTTGGAATAGCGGTTTAAGTAGGAATGAACCCGATTCTGGATACGATGAAGTGGTTTCTTATGGAACTTACGTAATAGATAATTTTACAGGGTGGTACAATTTTACGGATTTAAACTATTTCTTAGATACTTCAACTACTGCAAACAACACCTTTTATCTTCGTCTAAGAGATGGAAATGATGATACGGATTGGTATCTTGCTTCCGATGAAACGGATCCAGACAATGATGACGAATCTGATGTATACAAATATGATCCTGCGTTACAGCTTATCCAAGTGTTAGGAAATTATATTGATTTAACTCTTATACTTGATTTAAACCCCATAAATAGCACTCCAAATCCTCAAGATATAGGATTACAAATTAATGATCTCATTGTTTCTGGATATTTAAATATTAATGGTTCGGGATATTGGAGTCCCTCTCAATCCTTTTCAAGTACTACGGATGAATTAAATTTTACAATTTCTGCCGATTGGTGGGATGTTTCTTGTAACATTTCTAGCGTTCAAATCAATTACACTAAAACGGACTTAAGAGCAGATTCTAGTTTTGAAGTTTTAGGAAGCGGACAAGACGTTTTGTGGAATGTGACTAAGCCCGGCGGATTAAACTATTTTGATTCGCGATTCAATAATTATACTATAAATTTCACTATTTCTTCCAGATGGACGGATATCGAAGTGTGGAATGGTAGTACTAATAAAACAGGTGATATAAAAACAAATGATCTCAATAATTATAAAGACATACAAGTGTTTAATGCCGGAAATGGCACTTATTGGTTTTTAAACGCCACATCTTCCAATCTTCTTGAGAATATAAAAAAATATGTTGGTACAACGTCAACAGCAGATACTTTTAATTATACCGATCTTGTTCACTTTAACGGAACTTTTTCTAGCTCTATTAGTGATGGAAGTATTAATCTTAGCGTTTATAACCCATTAGCGTTAAACGATCAATTGAATTATACGTTTATTAATAGTTCTTTTGTTTCAGGCACAGATATATACTTTGGTGATTGGAATATATCTGATACCATAACCAAATACGGAAAGTTTCGAATACTAACTCAATGGAATAATGGTACTGATGCGGGTTTTTTTAGGGACAACATAACCATATTAGCAGAAACAAATCTTCTTATTGATCAGCCTTCCCAGAACACCACTTTCAATTCTAGCACCATTTTTAATGTCACCATAACCTATAGGGATAGAGAACAAGATTTGGATATTTCTGATGGTGATATTTACTATAAAATTAATGCTGGAACTTATAGCTCTGTAAATGAAAGCGTAAAATATATCGGTTCGGGAAAATATAACATCACTTTTGATTGTAACAATACAGAATTTAATTATGGTTCTAATACAATAACGATTAGAGCAAATAATACCTACCACAATAATCAAACTGAAACTTTAAATATCATAATTTTAGGAGAAACAAATCTTACTGGATCAATTTCAAAATCTTTTTTTAACTCGACTGAAACTTTTGACATATCTGTTTTTTTCAACGATACGATTAAGGATATCGGTGTAGATGGCGCCACAATAGAAGCGTATATCAACGGAAGTCTTTACGATCCAATTGGTTTAAACCCTTATGGCGATGGAAATTACGATATTACTATAAATTGCAGTGATGATCTTTTTGATAATCAAGGCTATGGGTTTTTCAATTTAAGTATAAATACTAAAAAAATCAATTACTATAATCAAAGCATAGAATTTATTATCTATATTCAAGGAGAAACTAACTTAGCTGCTACAAAGTTTCCTGAACCTCTAAAAGGATATTATAATTCTGATGAAGCATTTAATATCACAGTATTTTTCAATGATACAGCGAGAAATGAAGGAATTAATGATGGTATAGTAAATGTATATGTTAAACAAGTGTCAAGTAGCATATATCAACTTTATCATACAACAACTTTTCCTTATGGAATCGGATACCATAACTTTTCTGTAACTTGTAGCGATTCTGAATTTGATAATTATGGAAAATACAATATTAAAATAAATGTATCTAAACAACATTATTACAATGCTAGTTACACTTTTGAAGAAGTAATAATTGGTAATACTACACTAACGATAATAGAACCTTCTGGAATGGTATCATATGTGGATGATGAGATATTTGACATCAAGATAGAATATATCGATCATACAAAATCAGAAGGGATCCCAGTAGCAGATATAATATACACAATTAATGGTGCAGATTATAGATCTGATGCAATTGATAATTCTGATGGAACATACAATATTACCATTGATGCTGGTGATTCTGATTTTGAGAATAATTATGGATATAGAAATATTATAATCAATGCAAATAAAACTAATTATGTCAATTTAACAGTAACATTCACATTCGAAAGACAAGTTTCAACACAAATTAGTCCAACAAATACGCCAGCTTTATTCGAAGTAATAAGAGGGAAAAATGTCACTTTTACTTTCAATTACTCAGATAAATTTGATAAGCTAATTGAAAGATATGATAATTTTCAAAATATTTCTAGTTTAAATAATTTTGAGTGGTATCTTTGGAATGATGGAAGTGGTAGTTATACGCTCAAAGTAGACTCGACCAATGTTATAGTTAAAGATACTCCTTTTGAACTTAACTTTAGTATTTCTGTTTTTGGTAATCAATCCCAAGAAATCTCTTTAACAATCCTAGTGACGATAATTCAAACAAGTATTGAAATCGAATCATGGAACAATAATGCTGATTTTGCTCGAAGTACTTGGACTAATGTATCTATAAATTTCTACTTTAATGATACCACAAATATCGCCGCGATTGATGGTTTAATTGATAATGATATTAAAATTAAGGATTATTATACAGGTACTACTTGGCAACCTGGATTTGAATTATTCAATCGACCAGGACCTGGAAATTATAAATTGAATATTAGCACTGTAGGAAAGAACTCAGGTTTATATACATTACAATTGAATATCTCTAAATCTCCGAACTACAACTGGAGCTTGATTTACATTCAATTTTACTTAAGAGGAAATTATACTCAAATAAATTTGATTTCATTATCGGATCCGGGAGGAGAATTAATACCATCCGGATTAGGATACAATTTTACAATCTTTGAAGAAAGTGATCTTGATATCGAATTCAATATAACTGATTTAGAATTCAGCAACAATTTAGTATTAGGAGACGCCAATTCATATTATATAACATATACAAATCTTGATACCGGATCGAGCGGGACACTTCTCTATGATATAACTTTTATAACCTATAGACACATAGGAACAATATATACTTCGAATATTAATTTAGTTGCAGGACGCTATTTAATTAATATTACAGTTTCTAAGACAAATTACGAAAATACATCTTTCATTTTAAATCTCACCGTAATTGAAAAATATCAAACTCGTCTGACGGTTGTACTTCAACCAACTGAGGTTAAAGTAGGAGAAGTATTTTCAATCGTACTTCTAGCAGAATTTTACAATGGTTCAGAATGGCTAATTCTACAAGGTACTGACATTAGAATGACGCCTTACTTTAATGGATTTGCGTCAACTGACATTCAAACTAATAGTACTAATAACTTTGGTGAAGTATCGTTCGATATAACAATGAGAGATGCTAGTACGATGATTATAACTCTTGAATTACTAGTTGAATACGATCATTTAGCCTACACATTGCCAATTTCCGATATTAGCATTATTCCGCTCGGTTTAACTATTGAAGCTCTACTCCCTTTTATCATAATAATCGGAGCTGTTGTTGCTGTTGCTGGTGGCTCCTTAGCAGTTTATCGTGGTGTAGTCGTTCCCAAAAAGAGAGAAAAACGACGCATTTTGACCGAAGTTAAAACTATTTTCGACGACGCTATTAATCTAGAGCACATACTAGTATTATACAAAGGAACTGGAACATGTATTTTCTTTAAATCCTATGGCTCAGAACAGATCGATCCTGAGTTAATCGGTGGGTTTTTATCAGCAGTCTCTTCGTTTGGTAAAGAAATGGCTACTCAAGAAGCATTAAACGAAATTTCTTACGGTGATAAAATGTTATTACTCGCTGATGGTCAATTTATAAGAGTTGCATTGGTTTTAGGGAAAAAGGCATCTTTAATTCTTCGTCGTCATTTAAAAGAATTTATAGATTCTTTTGAAAAAACCTACAAGGAAGCTTTGCCAAATTGGAGAGGTCAATTAAACCACTTTAGGAATGCCGGTGTTATTGTCGATGAGATTATGAATACATCCATTATTCTACCCCATCAGATATCGTACGATTTCATAAGCGTTAAAGAGTTAAAAAGTTCTTTCTCAAAAGACGTGTTAAAGGTCGCACATAGCTGTTGTGAAGAAGCAGAACGAGATTTTTTCTTTATCGCAACGTTATTAAAGGAAGCATCCGAAAAAACGAGTAAGGATACCGCAGAAATTTTTATGGGAATTAAGGAATTAAGAGATAAGAAAATTTTAATGCCAATAGAAATCTCTACAATTGAAGCTCAACCAATTTCTCAGCAAGAATTGAATCTTATTAATCAAAAAGTCGCTTCATTAACCACGCTATCTAACGATGAAAGACAAAAACTGGTGAACGATTTAGGCCAATTGGGTCCCATAGAAAGAGAAGCTTACCTTTCTAGCTTGACTAAACAAGATGAAATCGTCTCTGCCCCAATTAAAACTACTATAGGAACTATTATAGTTGATAATAAGAAATCTGCTATAAAAGGGGTTAAAGAGATAAGCAAACGAGCTAAAATTGCGAAAGGAAAGAACAAATATCAAAAATCAATTGAATTGTATCAAAGCGCCGCTATGTTGGCTTCAAACTGGGAATTATCAAATGAATTCGTTAAAATAGAGGAAATTATTCGAAAAACTAAGATTGAAAATTTAAGTGCGAAAATGAAGGATTTAGAAAAAGAGGCAAAAGATGCTGTTAAAAATAAGAATTACGCTGAAGCCACCGCGAAGTATAGATATGCGTCTAAAATCGCGTCGGAAATTTTCAAACTAGGTGCTAGTGATATGACAAAAGAAGTCAAGAGATTAACCAAAAAAGCAAATGAATACGAAAAATTAAAATAAATTTTATTATTATTATTCTATTTATTTTCTATTTCTTTTACGTTAGTATTTTAAAAAAGAGATTTGTTAAATGGTTTAATCGGTAATTCCATTTTCTGTTATTGAGAATACAGCTTCTCCTTCGGGTAGATGAGGCGCATCAATCATTTTCGCTACTCTCTGCTCGCCTTTACCTTTTCTTAAATATACTCTAATTGTTGATCCATGAGCAACTATATTCCCTCCTGCCGCTACTGTTGGGTTCCCATAAAAAACATCAGGTTTTGATTGAACTTGATTTGTTACAATGATACATAACTCGGGGAAAATATCTGTTAAACGTAATAAATCGTGTAAGTGGGTATTAATAGTTTGTTGTCTGACTGCTAAAGTGCCTCGACCTACATATTCACTTCGAAAATGTCCAATTAAAGAATCAACTATTAATAGTTTGATGTTTTTCTCTTTGATAAGATTAGTAGCTTCTTTTACTAGGAGAATTTGATGATCAGAATTGTAAGCACGACCAAATATTATGTTTTTCAAAATCTTTTTGTGATCTAAATCAAGTCCTTCAGACATCTGTATTATTCTTTCAGGTCTAAATGTTCCTTCAGTGTCTATATACAATGCATTTCCATTGAGACCCCCATCTTCCTCGGGTAATTGAACATTAACGCATAATTGATGGGCTATTTGGGTTTTACCGGTCCTGAATTCTCCAAAAAACTCAACAACGCATCCAGTTTCAATTCCACCTCCAAAAAGATCGTCGAGTTCTTGACTACCTGTCGTAATTCGCGTAATATTTTTTCTGTACTCCCACACATCTTCAGCAGACTTGAAGCCGATTTTTAACTGGGACATACTAGCTTTAATTAATTTAGCGGTTGTTTTATCTCCAAGCCCAGATTCATTTTGAATTATCCTTGGGGGCGTATAAGCGATGGACTCAAGGCTACTAAATCCCGCTTTAATTAGTTTTTTAAGCGTAGCTTCACCTACCCCAGGAAGCTTTTTAACAGCTTCTACAGAAACATTTGCGTCATTGATTATAACTTCATTACTATCTGAACCTGAATCTGAATCTAATTCTAATTCTAATTCTTCTTCCATCTCATTTAATTCGATAATATAATCTTCCTCTTCCTCTAAACTTTCAAATATCTCTTCTACTTCAGATTCAAGTTCTTTTTCATTGCTTTCAGATTCTTCTTCGATTTCTTTTTTATCTATTTCGAACCAGGCAAATTTTAAATGGTCCTTGTAAATTTTGCCTTTAGTATGGTTTCTTTTACATTCTTTACAGAAATAAGGCTCTCCATTCCCAGATTGGCCTCCATTATTCATTTCGCTTGCTTTAGCCATTACAAATCACAATTTATTAAAATTTAGTGTAATTTTTATAGTTCTTAATGATTATTTTATAAATATTACAAAAGCTATTTTAAAGAAAATAGACC
>Ga0209977_10000750_pt1 | contig 13246 bp, 12 predicted proteins | sample SumtaG_2_FD_183113 | JGI IMG/M metagenome (GOLD analysis project Ga0209977, IMG submission 183113) | Deep subsurface microbial communities from Indian Ocean to uncover new lineages of life (NeLLi) - Sumatra_00607 metaG (SPAdes) (version 2) | ecosystem: Environmental > Aquatic > Marine > Oceanic... | reverse complement strand
ATTTGTAGAATTTCTATTATTTTCTTTGCCATTTCCTGCTTTTTTGAAGTAATTACCCCTAGAGTAAAGCCAACATTTTTAAATTCTTTCAATTTTTTCTTAACTCCCGATAAAAGCTTAGATTGATAAATACCCTCAATTCCGTAATATTCTCGAAAGGCAGAAGATAACTCTGAGGGATTTAAATTGGAAACTTTAGAAAACATTTCATCCAAAGAAGTTCCAATCATTGCTTCAATTTCTTCCCGATTCAACTCAGGGAGCGTAAATTTTCTTAAAGCATAATTAAAAGACTTTACGATCCCTTTCCTATTGTTAATTAGGGTATTATCTAAGTCAAAACTTAAAATAATCTTCACAGTTTTTTTCATAATATAATATGATCAGAAGAAATTGCTATATTTTAATTACTTGATTAAAAAGTATTGAAAAAAAAAGAAGATTGGGATTAAAAAACTTACATTAATATCGTTAATAAGGGATCTCCTAGAAGAATCATTCCCATCGAATCAGGGTCACTAGGACCATGTAATGGATTCCAATACCATAATCTCATGGCTTCACCGAAGACCTTTCCTTGATTTAATGGTGTATAAAAATAGCTATTCATTGTCATTCCACCTATCTTTGATGAGCCCACTACGGTCAAAGTATTATTAGAAAAGAGATATTGGGTTCCCAAATTATTTTGATATTCAAAATTAGCTGCTGAACATGCAAACAGATTGTAGAACAAAGCTTTAGTGTTAATATTTAGAACATCAGTATAATTTACTTTTCCTTCTGCACCATATCCACTTGGACCAAATAAATGCTCATATGGCCAAGAATGTACAAAAACATGAATAAATTCATAAATATGTGTTAAACGAGTCTTATAATCTGCTGCAGTTGTGCTGGTTAGTGAACTAATACAAGTTATGTTTGAATAAGCAGTCATATCACCAAGCCATTCGCTTGTCCATGCTGCCCAATCATCATCAATATACACTAGTTGCGAATGAGGACGAGTAAGTTGACCCATTCGATAAGCATGATTTCGAGCAAAATAATCGCGATATGCTGTAAGATGATCAGTATTATTCAAAGATTCAGGACATATTCTCCCTATCCAAATTTCAGGGTAAATATCGCCTGTACCATTATTATGAGTATCAAAAAGTTCATCAGTAGGATCATTATCAACCCATTCACCATCCAAATCAGTCAAGTATAAATCGATTGGATAAGTCCTCCATAAAGTCCAAAAGCTATCGTAATACTGCATCATTGCTGAAGGAAGATCTCCAATTAACACAGCTCCAGCTAAACCCAGAGGTTGATTACTTGCATTTATTAAATCATATCTTAATGCAGTTACGTTGCTACTGGACCAATTTATGATATCTACAGTGTATCCTTGATTAATAACGTCTTGTTTGTACTGTTCAATTTCAGAAGAAAGACTACTATAAATAGTTGAATTGACATAAAAATGAATGTGAGTTGTTTGAGTAGAAGCTGGAGTTTTACTGAAAATAACCAATGAAAATGGAATAGTTACTCCTACAAATATTCCGCATAATATAACAACAAGAAGATATTTTGTTTTTTTATTCATTTTTCATTCCTTTTTGAAACTTTTAATTACTCAAAAGGTCCACTAGATTAATTTGAAATATTTCTCGACTGATATCTCATTAGTAGACTTTTTATATTAACATAAAGAATTAGTTTTAAATATTTAAGTATTTAAGATCCGCGTAAGTAGTCTATACAAAAGTGTCTATTTAGTTTATCTTAAATCCTTTAAATAATTTCAAAAGATACATTATTTCTTCAGAGTTTTCGATTAGTCTTCTTAAATTGTAAGGGAAAATGGCCAATCCTACTTCCTTCCCATTGGAAACTTGTTCGATCATTATTTTTATAATTTCTTTAAATTTTCTAACAGTATCACCTTCAATTTCTATTTCAGAGATAATTTCCCATGCTTTATCCAATTTTCCATTTAATAAACATGAGATAGAGGCAAGAACATAACTCTGAACTATATGCGAATAACCAATTTTTTTGAGGTTAGCTGCCCTATAATAATAGCGATATAAATTGTTTACCATTTCTCTTAAGAGGTAATCTTTGGCGTCATCTAACTGTTCATAAAATTTAATACTTTCTAAAATAAGAGTAGCTGCAGTAAAAAATTGTTTGTTTTTTAAATCTTCTTCTGCAATTTTATTTAATCCTCTAATAATTTGATTGAAAATACCAAATCTATTAAATTCTAATTCTCCTTCAATTGCAATATCATAAGCATTTAAGTAACTTTCTGTAGACTCATTTATACTTCCGATCTTCCAAAAATTATCTCCTGCTTTTATAAAATGTTTATAACTCATTTCAAAATTATCCATTTCTTTAAATACATTAGCCCCATCAAAAAAATTTATAGCTGCTTGGTTAAAATCCTCTATCTTCTCAGAAAAATTACCAGCTAGCAAAAAACAAGAAGCACATTCAATTAAATTATTTTTTATATCAAGATAACATAATCCAGCTCCTCGGTAATATCGAGAGATTTTATGAAAATTTTCTTGGTTCTTTTCTAATGTTTCTGCTAGATCTATATATGCACCAGCTTCTTTTTTAGAAAAATTAGTATACTGGTCTTTTTCATCTAAAATTTTGTAGAGATTTTTTAATATCTGATAAATCTGAGCTAATGTTAGATTATCGCTTGTTTCTTCATATTTTGTCACTAAATTTGAGAAAAATTCTACTCCCTCCAATATAATATCTTGTGATTTGTTGTAATCGTCGATTTCCTCATAACAGGATCCAATTTGTTGGTATGAATAGGATAGCATATCATAAAAGTTATGAATTTTTGAAATTTCGATAACTTTCTCGTAAAATTTTATAGCCTTCTTGAAATTTGATAATTTTAGAAATAAATCTGCGATATTTTGATAATTTTGAGCTAGTTTTCTAGCTTCATTAAACTCTTTTAGAAGGTCACTCTCTTGTTTTAAAAATTTTATACTATTTAAGATATTTTTTTTCTCAGATTCTGAATTAATAATTTTTTCGCTGTAAATATCTGCAATTCGTAAATACAATTCAGCGATTTCATGTAATTTGGCTTGAAGTTTATAATCAACAATTAATTTTTTATATAATTCAATAATCTGGTTATACAGTTTGAGAGCCTCCGAGAAATCAATGTTTTCTACAATCTCTGCAACCGAGAAAAGAAATTCTCCAGCTTCAAAATATTCTCCAGATTGAGCAATATCATTAGCAAAATTAATAGAACACGAAAGCATCTCTTTTATCTTTTTATTTTTTTCTATTGGATCTGTTAAGCTTTGAATTTTGGATTCATAATTACGTATCTTATCTAAAAATTCAGTGTAATCTATGAATTCTTCTTCTTCAATAATTGTAAGATCTCCTCATAAAAACTAAAACCTAAATATAGAAATTAATATAAAAATAAAAAAAATTGGATTTTTCTTGAAACTTAAAATTTGTATGCTTAATTATCTTAAATATGAAAACTTCTAATGAGTTACTAAAATTTAACCTAGTAACTCATCAAAAAGAAAAAATCACTGCGTTCTGAAACGAATAAAACTTAAGAAATAATATTAAATATTATAAAGATTATTTATTAAATAATTAAAAACATTAGGTGTTTATTATAAAACAAATCTCAGAGTTATTAGATACTGGTTTATATGAAACTTTTACTCCAGATAAATCTATGACAGTTGCAGATTTATTAAGAGAGCTTAATTTGGAAGATAAGTATTTTGGTATCCTTGTAAATGGAAAAAAAGCAACACCAGAAACCAAAATTGGAACAGAGGATTCCATTATTATACTTCCACACATAGCGGGTGGATTTTAGATTAGCAAATCTTTTTTTTACTCTCTTTTTTAAATGGTTTCATTACTTCAATTTAATTCATAGTGATTATTAGGAATTGGAGTTCTTAAACTCAAATGTTTTAAAGATTGTTTTCAAAGAAACCACGCGTTATTTTAATAACTTGTTCAAGACATTCTTTTGAAGCCATATAAAACGCATGAGGCTTATCACGGAGTAATTTCGTGTTAAAAAGGTTAGGAAGGATTTTTTTCGCACGCTTTATAACGGATTTTCCTGGAAAAAGGGTATCATTTTGAAACGCCAGTTGATTGTAAATCAGAGAAATGCGAAATATCTTGGAGATATTTACGACATGAAGTTTCTTATTTAGAAGGTAATAGAAGAATTCCTAAAATTTTAGATATTAATAACATCCCCCTCTTCTAAAAATATTTTTTCTTCAAGAAATAAAAAAAAGATAAGATTCGATAACAATCGCAGAACAAGGTCTTACTAATTACTACCTACTACTTATTAAATATTATTATATTTTATTGATTTGTAACAAAAAGAAGCCTAATATCGAAAATCTCGAACTTGCGCAGGAGCGGCTTCAGTTACTACTACTTTACTCGCAGCAGGACCTTTATCACCTTGAGTGATCTCAAATTCTACTTTATCGTTTTCATGTAGTGTAGCAAATTCATCACTCTCCTTAACAATGGCACTGTGATGAACGAATATATCTCCTTCTTCTTCAGTTGCTATAAATCCATAACCTTTACGGTTATCAAACCATTTAACTGTACCTTCGGTCAATTTTAAAACCAATTTTTACATAAATTAAATTTTTTTATCAGTTCGTATTGAACTATTTAAGAAAATGAATGATGCTGTAAATATGTTATGTATTTCCAATGATTTATTGAAAAATTCATAGCGTTTATTTGATTTAAAAAAGTTTATTCGTTCTAAAAAACTGTTACTTTAATTCAATTTTTAACAGATCTTTAGCGAGAATTGTGTTAGGAAAAATTTCCTTAGCTTCTTCTAGTAACATTAAGGCATTTTCTTGATATCGTGCTGAAATATGAGTAAGAATCAATTGTTTTGCATTCATTTTTTTTGCATCTGTTGCTGCATCAACAGATGTAGAATGTTTCTTCTCCTCAGCAATTTCTGCAAGTGCTTTTGCGAACGTTGCCTCATGTATTAAAATATCTGAATTTATTCCTAAATTTATTAATGAATCACTAGGTTTTAAATCTCCTGAGTAGGTAATTTTTCTTCCTGGTTGTTTGGCACCAACAATTCCTTCCTTAACAGGATCAATAGTTGTTCCATTGAAATCAATGATTTGTCCTTCTTGTAGTTTTTTCCACAGATGACCTTCAGGAATACATAATTCTCTAGCACGGTCAGGATTGAATTTACCATATCGTGATTTTTCAATGAAAGCATATGCGAAGGTGATGACAGAATGTTCTACTAGAGCATATTTTATTGAAAAGTATTTCGTATCTAATACTATGTTATTATTCATCTGGATTGTCTTCTTTGGTGTTTCAGAATCTAATCCTTCATACACAATTAATTCTTGCGATTGATGATCGATTTCTATGATTTTAATAGGATATTTAGCTTTTAATCCAAGAATTTTCTTATGGAGAAATATATAAAGAAAGAGATTTCGGGGTCCAAAAATCATCATTGGTGCGGTTCTATCGTTTAAACTTAAACGAAATAAAAATCCAGGGAGGCCAATAATATGGTCTCCATGAAAATGAGAGATAAATATTTTTAATGGTTTATTGAATTTTAATCCTGCTTCAGCAAATTTACGTTGGAAATCTTCTCCACAATCAAAAAGGAAAATTTGATTTCTATATCTCAATGCAACACTAGAGAGATTACGTTCTTTAATAGGAGTCGCTGCTGCGCTTCCTAAAATGATTAGTTCCATTTAGTGCCTCTTTACTCGATAATGGGTTAGTTTATACAATAAATATAGATTACCGTTAATAAGTTTAGATTTGTTTTCGTAACTGAGAGAGCTCTAATCTTTGTTCACTATTTAGTTTTTCTAGATTATTGAGTTTATTTTTTAGTTCTCTAACTCTCAATGCTAAGTCAGGATCTTCTTTCTTAGGCTGAACCCGAGTTTGAAAATTGAAGCTGTCCAATTGGCGTTGTATTTCATTAATTTTTTGATCCTTTACTTTTACATCATTTTCTAAGAGTCTATATTTTCTTTTTATCTGTACAGCTTCGTTTTTAATTGTTTCAATTTCTCCTTCTTTAGTTTCTAGTTGTTTTTGAAGAAATATTGCCATCTCTCTTTGCATCTTTAATTTACCTTCTAGCTCGTTTCGGTTTTCACTTGGTTCTGGTGATTTTGTCATTTGATCTTTCTTAATTTGTTCTTGAAGCGATTTTATTTGTAATTTAGCTCTATTTAATTTATTTTGTAAATCTTCTTTTAATCTTTTAATCATTTCACTAGAAGTAGCATCATTTTGTTCAAAACTAGCTGCAATTTCGTTTTTTTGTAAAGAAATAAGATCTTTCTTTAATTCTTCAATTTCTTTATCCTTTATTCCAAGTAAGTCATTTAACTCATTAATTTCTTTTTTAAAATCTTGTACTTTCGTAAGTTCTTTCTTTTCCTTTTTACTTCTTTTTACTGCCTTCTCATGTTTTTGTTTTAATTCAGATATTTTTCTTTTAGATTTATTTAATTGTTGTTGGAGATCTTCTATTAAATTTTTCGCAATTGAATCACCTTTGTTATCATCAGAAGCAGTGCTAAAATCTTTTATCTTTTGATTTAATTCAAAGAGCTCTGACTTAAAACCTTGAATTTCTTCTTCTTTTTTTTTTAATTTTTCATCAAAATCTTCGCTAGCGACTTTATAAGCTCTTAATTTCTTAATTAATGATTGTTGTTTGTTTATTTTTTCTTGTAAATCTTTTACTAACGCATTAAGAGGTGGTTTACTTCTTAAATCTTCGACTCTAATAACCTTTGATTCTTTACTTCTGGATTTTATTCTTTCTAATTTTTGCTGAAGTTGTACTTTCTCTTTTCTTAAAAAGCCCATACTATTTTTTAGAGTTCTAATTTGTTTATCTTTTGCATCGAGCTCAATAGCCATTTTTGAGTCTTCTGCTTGTTTCTTTTTACTTTTCTTTTTTGAGTCTTCTTCTGGGATAAGAGCTTCTAATCTCATAATAGTTTCTTCGAGGTCTTCAATTTTATCAAGTAAATTATGAATTTCAGTATCTTTTTTCATAATTTCTGTTTCTAGATCCTTGATACGTGTTTCTAGAACCTTGATACGCGTTTCTAGAACCTTGATACGAGTTTTTAATGTATCATCAGACATTAAGAAGAATCACCTTTATATTAGTATAATACAATTTCAAAAATTAAAATTTAACTTATTAATATCTTTCCCATCTTTTTTCTAAATAATATTTTAATAAAAATCTTAATACATACTAAAATCTTTTATTGAAAAATTATTGATTTTCTTAAGTAATGGGAAGAGGCTCAAAAAATTAAAAATAATAAATATAAAAAATAAAAATAAAAACAAAACAAATGGAATATATAAAGGAGGCAAATAAACTCGATCGAAAAGAAATAAAGAATTAATAATCATTCCTATTGCTAAACTTAAGAGTAAAGAGGGCATTAAAACAAAGGTTGACTCTAGGAAAAGAATCTTCTTTATAGATTTAGTTTTTGAACCTATGGCACGCATAATTAAAAAATCCTTCGCTTTCTCCATTATTCCTGCCTTTTGGTAATTATATAATGAAAAAATAGCAATTATAGAGATTATAATCATTAATAACATAGGATAGATAGATAAGTTACCTAAATATTCCATATTATCTTGAAAGATATTATCTAATCTTAAATGTGTGAAATTTTCTCCAATTTTTTGAGTAATATTATCAAGTTCATTTTTTATCCCATTATACGCTCCAGAACTTAGCTTTAGCATTACAATATTAACTTCTTCATTTGTAAGGTTTAAAATCTTCCTAGATTCTTCAATGCTTAGATAACCAGCCCATCCAGAATAAAAACTATCAATTATTACACCGGAAATATGAAATCTCCTATTAAAAGTAGTAAATTCTAAACTTTGATCTAAAGCATATTCAAAAAAGTTATAAGCTAGTCCATCTCCAATAGTCATATTATCATAGGCATCCACTTCAGTGAAGAATCTTCCTTCGATCTCAAAATTTTGAATTAAATTTTCAGGATTGACTCCAATAATAGGGATAATACCTTTTCGATTTTGTCCGACAACAGTATATGTACCATCACCAGAAATATGAATTCCTGGAATTTCTTCAACATTATAAAAATTTATTATACGTTCATCAATTTTTTCGATTTCTTCAATGTTATATAATTCATTCACATCACTTAAGTTGAAAAGATAATGTGATTCTGTGAAATTTATATCATTCTCATCAATTAAAATAGTAGGATCAGAAAACATCTTATACATTAAGGAGTAATTGGATACTACATCTTGATGTCCAATAATTATAATGTTTTCACTTTGGGATTTATGAATCCATTCTTGAGATGATATTCGTAGAATAAATGCACCTAAACCTAATGTGAAGATCATCAATCCAATTATAGAGAATAAAATTAAATACCTCTTAAATTCGCCTGTTTTTCTTAATGTATTGACAGTAGCAATTTTAAAATTAATTCCAATTGAAGTCAACCATCTTGGTACTAATTTTAATCGCTTAGAAGCATCATAGTTATAAGGAATATCCTTTGAGAAAGAACTTATAATTTTCTGTTTTCCAATTTTTCGAATTGTATAACCAGTTATTAAAAAAATCCCAAATATACATGAGAAAAACAATATAGGCGTATACACTAAATCAATTACCAATATAATTGGAAAATTAAAAATACTCATGATCCAAGCGAAAATTCCAAATATTATCAAACCCAAAACTAATCCTAATAGAAAACCAATAAAAAATAGTATGTAAGCTTCCAATAGATAAAAACCATATAATTTACGGGGGAGTGTACCTAAAGATTTCATAATGGCTATATCTCTTTTTTTAGAAATAACCAATGTAGTTGTAACAGAAAGAATTATAACAATCGCTAAAGAAATAAATAAAATTTGAATTAAATTATTAAATTCTTTATAGATAAGATTGATTCCTCCAGAGAAATAATAAATATTTGTATATGTAGTTTGAGTAAGTATATTTATACCTAATGATGATGTGAAATATATTAAGAACTCTGTAAATGCGATTATTATTATAATTATTAATAAAAATGGAAAATTAGAATGCCTTTTTCTGTAAAAATCTTTTAACGCAAAATCAAACGATGACATGACATATTTATTTTTCTAATTTTTAATATCATTGATTATTTCTTCTTGTATTATTCTTCCATCCTCAAATGAAATAATTCGATCGGCTAAACTTATTAAATAATCATCATGAGTAGCGATTATAATAGTTCTAATATTATTTTTTAATTCTTTAAAAAGATCTCTAATAAATTGACTAGTCTTCTTATCTAAATTTGCAGTTGGTTCATCAGCGATAATTAAAGGAGGATCATTCGCTAATGCTCGTGCTATCGCTACTCTTTGCTGTTCTCCAGCAGATAATTGGAATGGTAAATGTTCTCTTCTATCACTAAGACCCATGTTTGCTAATAATTTCATGGCGTGTTTCCTCTGATCTTTAAAATCCACTCCCGAAAGATTCATAGGAAACATAATGTTTTCCTCAGCAGTAAGAGTACTAATAAGATTGTAATTTTGGAATACAAATCCAGAATTTAATAATCTCCAAGTTGTTAATGATTCTTGTTCCATGTCTGAGATTTTCACACCAAAACTATAAATAATTCCACTGTTAGGTGTGTCTAATCCTCCTATTAAGTTTAGTAAAGATGTTTTACCTGCCCCACTAGGTCCCTGAATAACTAAAAATTCTCCATTATATATTGATAATGATACATTATCCACTGCACGAACAATATAATCTCCAATTTCAAAATCCTTAACTAAATCCTTACAATAAACTGCTGGTTTCTTTGTTAAATCTTTTAATAAATCATTTTCTGATCTATCTTTATTATCTTCTAATGAACTTTTTCTCGTTTTATTGTCCGAAGAATTTTCTTTTTCTAGCACGATGTTTATAATTATTATTTATTTAAATTTTTAGTGTTGATTGTAGCTACTTACGATAATATTATAAAAATCATTCAATGCAATATCAGAAATTTCTGAAAAACTTGTATAACATTATTTAGATATTAATTTTTATGGAACCTACAATTCTCCAAATTTTAGTTTGAACATAAATTAAGTTTAAATACTAAAGTATCATATTTATACTCTAGAGGGAAGAATGAGAAAATACAAATAATATCCCCTAATTTCCTAATTAAACACTATGGCATTCTGCTAAGTGGATTATAATGGTAACTAATAACTAAATTTTAAACAAAATCTTGGACATATAAGGTTTTGATTTTTTCTCATCCTCCCTCACTCTCTTTTTCGTATTTTTATAAGTTTGTACTGTTATGTAGTTCTTATTTTTATTAAAATAAGATTTAAAGGATAAATTTAATTTACTTAAATAACATTTTGCGATTAAATACATAACAAGAAGTAGATTTTAATGGATTTTGAAAAATTAACAGAACTGGTAATTGAATTAGAAGTAGATGATATTGCTGACGCTGTGAAAGAAGCTTTAAATGAAGGTAAAGATGCTTTTGAAATATTAAATTCTCTAACAAAAGGTATGGATGAAGTTGGACGCCGTTATGAAGAAAAAGAATATTATTTAACAGAACTTGTATTGGCAGGAGAAACAATGAAGGAAGCTTTTAATGTTTTAAAGCCTGCGTTAGCTGCAGCAGGTAAAGCAGAAGATAGAGTGAAAATAATTCTAGCTACAGTTAAAGGAGATAATCATGATATAGGAAAGAACATTTTAGGTTCTCTTCTTTTAAGTTCTGGTTTTGAGCTTTATGACTTAGGGATGGATGTTGATGAAAATACAATAATTGAAAAAGTAAAGGAAACTGGAGCAGATATTATCGCTTTGAGTACTTTACTAACTATGACAGTGGAACACATAAAAGTTGTTCATGAAGCTTTACAAGCAGCAGGACTACGTGATAAGGTTAAATTAATTGTGGGAGGAGCTCCTTTAAATATGGAACTTGCAAAAAGACTTGGAGCTGATGATTTTGCTGATGATGCCGTTGATGGTGTAAGGCATATAAAGCGACTTTCTGGTATTGAATAAGCCTTACAGATTGATTAAAATTTTTTTCTTTAATTTTGATTTTATACCATCTAATTTAAAAGATTTATAATATATAAACTCCTTATTCTAACTGTTTTATACGTTTTTCTTAGATTGTATTAATATTTATTAAATTATAATGAGAAGATTTATACTCTTTTTGAGTCGTTTATATCTCAAGAAATATATTATGATAAAATCCTTTTTAGGAGGTTTTTAAATTGAATAATAAACAAACTGAAGGATTTGAAATTGATAAAGAATTGGATACTCGTGGTCTATTTTGTCCCGAACCGTTATTTGAAGTGAGAAATTTAAGTGAAACTCTTAATGAAGGGCAATGTTTTAAAGTTATAGCTGATGATCCCGCTGCAGAAGAAGATCTTAAAAGATGGGCTAAAAGAACCGATACAAAGGTTGTAGAATTTAGTAAAGATGGTGATGATTTAATTTTTATTTTTAAGAAAACAAAATGAATAAGGTGGAAAAAATATGAGTTTTTATTTAGACTATCAAGCGGCAAAACCTGTAGATGTGCGCGTTGTTTCAGAAATGACTATGTATTTAAATCAAAAATTTGCTAATCCATCTTCATTGCATTGTGAAGGAGATGAAGCTACTGATGCTCTAAGTGATTCAAGACAAAAAGTAGCGGATTTTATAAATTCTCCAAATCCAGATTCTATAATTTTTACATCGGGGGCTACAGAATCAAATAACTTAGCAATAATAGGAGCTGCAATGAGAAATCAAAAGAAAGGAAACCACATCATAATTTCAGAGATAGAACATATATCAATTTTAAATATTGCAAAATATTTAGAACGTCAAGGCTTTAAAGTAAGTAGAGTTCCAGTTGATCAATATGGTATTGTGAGACTAGATAAACTAGCACGATTAATTACTGATAAAACTATTTTAATTTCAATCTCAACCGCAAGTAATGAGGTAGGTTCTCTGCAACCAATAGGAGAAATCAGCGATATTGCTACAAAAAATAATATCTTATTTCATACTGATGCGGTGGCTAGTGAAAGTGTTATCCCATTAGATGTTCAAGAAATTCCATTTGACTTAGTAACGTTATCATCAAACGATATTTATGGTCCCAGAGGTGTAGGTGCTCTATACTTGAAAAAAGGAGTACGTGTAAATCCAATCATTATTGGAGGTGGACAAGAAAGAGGATTAAGATCTGGTTCTGAAAATGTACCTGGAATAGTGGGATTTGCAAAAGCGGCTGAAATTATGAAAGCAGAAATTAATAATGACGCAGAGAGATTAAAAATTTTAAGAGATAAATTGATTAAAGGAATTTTAGAGTCAATTCCAAAATCTTATTTGAATGGTCATCCTGAATTAAGACTTCCTTATAATGCACATTTTAGATTTGATTATATCGAGGGTGAATCATTGATTCTTAGTCTAAAAGATGAAAATGTTGCCGCCGCAACAGGATCAGCATGTTCTTCAAAGACATTAGAACCTTCCCATACATTAATCGCAATGGGTTTATTACACGAAGAAGCTCACGGATCTCTTGTGGTAACTTTAGGTCGTTATACTCAAGAAAAAGATATTGATAAACTTATAGAAGTCTTACCTAACATAGTAAAAAGATTACGATTATTATCCCCTTTAACGCCTCCTGATTTAATTAAAAAATATAATGAGGTGAATGAATAAAATGAAATCAACTGAGTATACCGAAAAAGTTTTAGATCATTTTCGCAATCCGAGAAATGTAGGTGATATAGAAAACCCTGATGGTTACGGAAAGGTTGGAAATCCTGTTTGTGGTGATTTAATGTATATGTATATAAAGGTTGCCAAAAATAATAACGATGAAGAATATATTGAAGATATTAAATTTAAAACATTTGGCTGCGGCTCTGCGGTAGCAACTTCTTCTATGATCACAGAAATGGCTAAAGGAATTACACTAGATGAAGCTTATAAGATTACAAGACAAGATGTAGCTGATGAATTAGAAGGACTTCCTCCAATTAAAATGCATTGTTCAAATCTCGCTGCTGATGCATTAAA
>Ga0209977_10000749_pt1 | contig 13250 bp, 10 predicted proteins | sample SumtaG_2_FD_183113 | JGI IMG/M metagenome (GOLD analysis project Ga0209977, IMG submission 183113) | Deep subsurface microbial communities from Indian Ocean to uncover new lineages of life (NeLLi) - Sumatra_00607 metaG (SPAdes) (version 2) | ecosystem: Environmental > Aquatic > Marine > Oceanic... | reverse complement strand
GGCTCCGGAATAATTAGAGCCCGACCCTATGCTCCCGCCGCCGGTGTAGATCATTGATGCAACGCCCAATCCCCTGTATTTTGATTTGGTCTCCATTTTTTCAGCCCAATTAGACGCCTCTTTTGCCTGAGTCAGGCATTCCCTTAGACCGCAGCTTGTAATCCTCACCTTATTTGCCGTGATTTCGTCTGGATTGTTGGCGTTCTTTAACCTTAAATCTATCGGGTCCATTTTTAATCGCTCGGCAATCATATCCATCATGGACTCCTGTGCAAAGGTAGCCTGGGGATCCCCATACCCCCTGCATGCGCCCCCCCAGTTCTTGTTGGTATAAACCAGGTATCCTTCATATTTAATATTCTCCACCCTGTAAAGGGTGGAAAACATGACATTATTGTATGACAAGACCGCGGGACCGTGGCTGTTGTAAGCTCCGTTGTCCATAATAACCCTTGCCTGTTTGGCCACAATCGTTCCGTCACGCTTGACGCCGAATTTCAGTTCGTGACTCACCGGATGTCTTATCCTGGTGGATATGAACTGGTCCTGCCGTGTATGGGATATCCTGACGGACCTTCCACTCTTTTTTGACAGGAGGATACATATGACCTGGGATGGATCCAAATCGATTTTACTGCCGAATCCTCCACCCACGCAGGGCGTGATTACATGAATCTTTGAGGCATCTATACCCAACACAAGAGACAGCCTCTGACGATTTGGATGAGGGGCCTGTGAATTTGTCCAAATTGTGATTTGATCGTTCGGTTCATACCTGGCAACACAACAATGGGTTTCAAGGGGCGAATGTGATTGGGCCTGAGTACTGAAAGTGTCTTCCAGAATCAAGTCCGCTTTTGCAAATCCCTCTTCAACATTGCCGCATTCCATGTTTATTGCTCTGGATATATTATTCTCAACAGAGTCGTGTATGGCCAGGGCTCCCGGTTTCATGGCCTCAACGGGATCGAACAATCCGGGTAATTCCTCAAAGTCCACGCGAATAAGATCCAAGGCCTCTCGGGCCGTGTCCTCATCCACCGCTGCCACGGCCGCTATTTCGTCGCCTATGTACCTGACTTTTTCACTTTCCAGGGGCAATTTGTCGGCCCAGATTGGAGCTATGCCGAACTTCACCTGGGGCGCATCCTTGTATGTTACAACGGCCTTCACCCCCGGGAGCTTTTCGGCTTTTGAAACATCGATATTGAGTATTTTGGCATGTGGTATGGGGCTTCTCAGGATTTTACCGTAGAGCATGCCTTTTAACTTGATATCCTTGGTGAAAATCGCGCTCCCTTTCACCTTATCCAGGGCATCTCTTTGCGGGATTCGTTTTCCTACTACCGAAAATTTTTCCATTTTTCAGTCTCCCATATTTTTTTTCATTTAGAATGCCTTATTGCAACATTCACCGCATCCATTATTTTTGAATATCCGGTGCACCTGCACAGGTTTCCCTCCAGGTAGTGTTTTATATCTTCCTCAGAGGGATCAGGTATTTCATCTAACATTGCTTTTGTTGTGATAATCATTCCCGGGGTGCAAAACCCGCATTGGACGGCACCGCTGTCTACAAAAGATTTCTGTATAGGATGCAAATCATCCCCCCTGTGTATTCCTTCAATGGTCACGACCTCAGTGTTATCAGATTCAACGGCTAATACGAGGCATGAATTGACCACCTTACCGTCAAGAATGACGGAGCATGCTCCACAGTCTCCTTCATCACATCCTTCTTTTGTACCAGTCAAATCGAGATCCTCTCTCAACAGTTCCAATAATGTCTTTTTCGGATCAATTAGTAAATTGTGTTCTTCCCCATTCACAGTGATCCGGATCTGATGTTTCTTCACCATTTTTTTACCTCCTTAAATATCTGTAGGCGTTCACAGGTTCAGGGTTCAGGGTTCAAAGGTTCAGCCTGCGACGAGCTCATCCGAGTCGGGTTGCTTTTCTTTTGTTAACCTTCACTAACCCTGAACCTTGAACCTCTGAACGGTTACTTAAATTCTTACAAGAGGAACAGGTAAAGCCCTGTATGAATTACTAGGCTCGATTTGACGCTATTATTGTATTAATTCCTCTTGCTACCAGTGTCTTGACCAATTCCTTTCTGTAGCCTGCAGAGGCGCGAAAATCTGAAATGGGATCAATCTCACTTGATGCCACTTCCGCAGCCCGGCTAATTAAATCAGGGCTTAAACCATTTCCGTTTAAAAGGTCTTCAGCCTGCCTTGCTCTTATAACTGTTGGCGCAACGGCTCCTAACGCGATCCTGATTTCTTTACATGACCCGCTCTTGAAATCGGCGTCCAAAAGAACTGCGATATTCACTATACCTATATCCATCGCCTTTCTCGGGCCAAATTTTATATAAACACCCTTAAATCGCTCGATATCCTTGGGAACGATGATCTCGGTTAACACTTCACCCCTGTTCAGTATGGTGCTGTTTGGTCCTGTAAAGAGCTTGTCCAGTCCAACAACCTTCTCATTATCAGCAGATATGATTTTTACCCGGGAATCCATAGCAAGAAACATGGTCGACATGTCTGCTGCCGGAGAGGCGTTACACAGATTTCCGCCTATCGTGGCTCTATTCCTGATCTGGATGGAGCCAAAACAGCTTGCAGCCTGGCACAGGAAAGGCATCTTTTGCCGGAGAGTTTCTGAAGTCTCGATATCCCGAATTGTTGTAAGGGCTCCAAATTTCCACCCTTCTTGATATTCAAAGGATTTAATGTTTGATATGCCTTTTAAATCTATGATGTATTGAGGCTTCAGTAAATTGTTCTTCATTCCAACGAGCAGATCCGTTCCCCCGGCAAACAAAAAAGCGTTTTCGCATTCCTTAAGAGCAGAAATCGCATCAGTTAAGTTTGATGGCTTTTTATATTCAAAGTCTTTCATAACAGCCTCCTAATCCTTCTCCTTTAGAGCCCTCAACACTTTCTCGGGAGTAAAGGGTAAGTCTTTTATCCTTATTCCTACTGCGTTATAAATCGCATTGCCAATCGCCGCCTCCATACCTGCCAATGCACCCTCAGAAAATCCCTTTGCGCCATAGGGGCCGTCTTTGTGAGGGGCAGGAGCAAACATCGTTTTTACATTATCATTGGTTGGCATTTCATAAAATGTGGGTATCCTGTAATCCGTAAAATTCGGATTCATTATGACCCCTTCTTTCAATAAAATTTCCTCATATATACCAATGCCTATACCCATACCAAGCCCACCTTGGGCCTGCTGCTCACACATCGCAGGATTGATCGGGAAACCCATATCATCAGCAGTAGCACATCTCACCACCTTAACCTCCCCCGTTTCAATGTTAACCGCCACCTCTACGGCTTTTGCCGTGTGCGCGTAAGAGGTGTTGAGCCGCTTTCCCTCAGCCGCAAGCTTAGGATCGATTTGTCCCGTCTCAGGATCTTCTCTGGCAAAAGCCTGCACCATAGTGCCATTGCCTACTATCTTGCCATCAGGAAAGTCAGCACAGATCTCGGCTATTCTCATTTTCTTATCAGGTTTCCCTTTTACACAAACTAAACCTTCCCTCGCCTCCAATTCCTCCGAAGATACGCCAAAGATCTGTTTCGCTTTCTCAAAAATTTGCTGTTTTGCATCTTGGCAGGCCAATTTTACAGCATTGCCCGACCAGTAAGTTTGCCGACTTGAATACGCCCCTGAATCGAAGGGAGTGTGTAAGGTATCATTAGGCATGCTCTTGACTTTGTCAACGGGAACCCCCAATTCCTCGGCCGCGATCTGAACCATGATTGTGTCGCAACCCTGACCCACTTCCTCCGCTCCGTGATAGAGCATCACGTCTTCATCCTGATTTATCTCGACCCTCGCCGAGGCGGTGGAAGGGGCCAAAGTGTATTTGTTGGACAAGCCAATCCCTTTTCCTCTTCGCCATACCCCATCCGGTGCCGGCTTCTCTTCCATCTTTATCCACTCCGCTATTTTGTTAAGACACTCTTCAGAGCCAATGCTATGCGTAATCTCACCCGTAACATTCGGTTCTCCTTCACGAAGAATATTCTTACGTCTTATCTCAAACTTATCAATCCCTAATTTCTCAGCAAGCATATCCATGTGTGACTCTATCGCGAAGGCCACTTCCGGAGTGCCTAAGCCGCGGAAACCCGTAGCAATGGGGTTATTCGTATATACCCCATATGAATCCAATTTAAAGTTCGGTATTCTGTAGGTCCCCACTGCGCCAAATGCGCAGTTCCTGGCTACCAACCCAACCGTAAATTCCGCAGAGCCCCCTCCACCTAAAAAGATATTCATCTGCCTGGCCACAAGAGTGCCATTATTTTTTACACCATCTTTAATATAAATCGTAAAGGGAATCCTATTTCCCGCACGATAAAAGATTTCCTCTCTGGTGAAAACGTGCTTAACCGGTTTCCCTGTCTTTAACGCTAGGGCTATTGCGATAGGAAGCTCACTGCGGGTTGAAGACCTTCCGAAACTCCCTCCTACATAAGGTTGAATAGCCCTGACTTTTGTAACAGGAAGATCGAATAGCCTGCTAAATTCTGTTCTCGCCGGATGCATCATGGTCAGACCGACCCAGAGGGTTATGCTCCCGTCAGCCTCTGGTCTAACAACAGATGTCTGCAGCTCAAGAGGACAATGCTGCACTCTTGCGGTTGTAAACCGGCTCTCCATCACTAAGTCAGCCTCCTGAAACCCCATCTCCATATCACCTCTCCGGATCTTAAAGTGCATCATCACGTTAGGTCTTTCAGGATCTAGTCGCTTCCCTAGATCAAAAAACGCCGATGCTGGTTCATATTTAAAAAGATCAGGATGGATGATAACGGGGGGATTGGTACTCGCTGCCTCCTCCGGATCGAACACGGCAGGTAACTGCTCATATCTAATATCGATCAGCTCCAATGCTTCCTCGGCAAACTCAATGGTCTCCGCGGCTATAGCCACTACCGGCTCCCCAACAGCCCGTACGACACCCTTGGCAAGAACCGTTGCATCCCGCACTACTGACCCATATCTATTCTCCGTCACATCTTCACCGGTGATAATACATTTCACCCCGGGCAATCGCTCTGCATTCGTTGTGTCGATATGAATGATCTTGGCATGAGGATAAGGACTCCTTAATACTTTAACATGAAGCATCCCCGGCAGTTTGATATCAGTACAATAAACTGCCTTACCGGTCACTTTCTCCAAATTATCCACCCGCCTCACGCTCTTTCCAACTGACGAAAATTCTACCATTTTCAGTCCCCTTTCTTCATTATCTCCTTGGCCGCTAAAACAGCTTCCACAATCTTCACATAGCCTGTACACCTACATAAATTCCCACTCAATCCACGCCGTATCTCCTCCTCTGTCGGATCGGGATTCTCGTCAAGCAAGGCCTTAGCAGTCAGGAGCATCCCCGGAGTACAATAACCACATTGAACGGCAAAGTGCTCTATGAATGCCTCTTGCAATGGGTGCAATCCCCCATCTTTACCCTCCAGCCCCTCAATCGTAACGACCTCTTTCCCATCGGCCTTAGGGGCCAAAAGAAGACAGCTTTTCACGGCTTTCCCATCTACAAGTACCGTGCAGGTGCCACAATTTCCCGCCTCACAGCCCACCTTTGTCCCCATGAGATTGAGCTCCTCACGCAATACATAAGCCAAACTCCACCACGGCTCAACAGATATCTCCTCCATCACCCCGTTTACATTTAATTTAATTTGCCGCTTCATGAATACCTTCCTTTCTTTTTATGATTTCCCCTTAGCCTCCTCCCACTATATCCACTATCAGAAGCTCTTCAACATCCGGTTTCAGATCTTCAATCACATAACCTGTTCTCTTGTTAATCACCAACCTTCCTTGGGCCCTGGCTTCTGAAAGAATTCTCCTCGCTTCCTCCGCGTCCACTTCCTTAATATCTATCCCCCCGCCACCTGAATTATGCACCTTCACCCTTTGTGCCATTTCCTGTTTTAAATCGCTCAAGTCAATTCATCTCCGTTTCAACCGCAACCTGCCTCAAGGCCCTCCGGGTAAACACTTTTACCATCTCGCTCCTATACTCTGCGGAGGCACGAACATCTGATATGGGATGCGCCTCCGCCTGTGCAGTCTCAGCACTCTTCTCTATCAAATCTTCATCTATTCTCTTCCCCTTAATGATCTCCTCAGCACTGCGTGCCCTAATCGGCGTCGGAGCCACGGCACCAAGTGCTATCTTGATATCTTGACATACTCCATCTCCCGGATCCATCATAATCACTACCGCTATACCCACAATGGCCAAATCGATCGACCCCCTGATAGCATGCTTCAGGTATACGCCCCTAGTCCCAGGCAATGAAACGGGCACTTGAACCTCCACTAATAGCTCCCATTTCTTGAGGACAGTGCTTCCCGGGCCCGTAAAGAAATCCTCAAGAGCAACTATCCTCTCTCCCTCGGGCCCCACTATTTTTACCTTTGCCCCTAGTCCAATCAAGGCGGGCGGCATGTCTGCCGAAGGCGAAGCATTACACAGATTCCCCCCAAGCGTCCCAAGGTTCCTTATTGCAACTGAAGCAAGCTTGCCTGCCGCCTGGGAAATTGCAGGGTAGTTCTCATGAATTTCCGCAGATTTCTCAATCGTATGGATCGTTGTTAAAGCCCCTATTCTCAATCCCTCCGTCTCATTATAATCAATGTAATCAAATCCGGGAATTCTAGTAATATCAACAAGGTGTTCGGACTTTATCTCTTTCTGTCTCATCTGCACGATCAAATCAGTCCCTCCAGCAATCACCTTAGCCTGACCATTATGTTTTACAAGTAAGTCAATTGCATTCTCAATTGTCACCGGCTCCATATATTCGAATCGCATAACCAATCCCTCCCTTTCCAATTATTAATATATCGCCCCTATACTATCTCTCACGAAAACAATCTTAATCTATGAGCCCTTTGTATCTCTCATCTCTTTCCTTAACAGCAGCTCTAAGTCCCACATCTCTCCTACGCTTTAGAAAGTTGAACTCGCCTGGCTCAAATCTTGTGTTAGTAAACATGGTATGGCCAAGGTAGCCTTGTCCAAAAGCTGAACTAAGCCCCATGGAATCATATGCCAACCGCGCAGAAGCCTTGCCTATTGCAATCCCATCCCGTGGGAGAAGAGTCATAGATTGAGCTAACTTTCTGGTTTCCTCTTCAAGCTGATCTGCTGGGACGACTTGATTCACCAATCCAATTCTTTCCGCTTCCTTCCCATCTATTAATTTCCCCGTTAGAAGAAGTTCTCTTGCCTTCTTCTGACCAATCAACATAATCTCGATTGGAAATACATACATTGCACCGGAAAAGCCAAGCCTCTGTTCTGAATGCCCAATCTTTGCGTCTTCAGCAGCAATCGTAAGGTCACAACAGAGAGACATATATAACCCGCCTCCTATGCAATATCCATGTACTTGAGCTATCGTTATTTTATCCAAGAGGAATATTCTGCGTAAGCTTTCCGAGCGCCAGCGATCATACGCCAGTCTTGCCCTCTGGCTGGGTCGCCTGGTCTTGTCCTCAGGCTTTCCAGTGCCACCGCCATACACAAAGTATACGCGCCCAAGATCGTATCCTGCTGAAAAAGCTTTTCCTGCACCTCTCAGAACCACAACTTTTACATCGTCGTCCTCTTCTGTCTTCTTCAAAGCCGCGTCTATTTCACGACTAAATTCAATATCCAGTGCATTCAAGCTATCAGGCTTATTCATGGTAATAGTAACGACCGAGCCCTCAGCATAATCCTCTTTATCATAGATAAGTGTTTCTGTATTCATCATCTTTCTCCCAAATTATGAATTTACCATTTTCTCCCACAACCACGCCTTACAATAGTAATTAACAAGGGTTACCGGCCTGGTATATACTTACCATATCCGGTTTCACCTACAACTTTTCCATCTTTTGACACAATACTTCCCCTTAGCATGGTAAGTATTGGCCATCCCTTTATTTTCCGTCCTGCAAATATCGAAAAATCGCCAGCTGAATAAATAGGCTTTTCTGCTCCAACGGCCTCTTTCTCCAAATCAATTAATACGAGGTCAGCATCAGAACCTACAGATATTGTCCCTTTCTGAGGAGTAAGACCAAATTTGCTTGCAGGAGTAAAACAACAAACATCCACCAGTTTCTCTAATGATATTCTCCCTTTATTCACCCCTTCACTTAACATGAGAGGCAAAAATGTTTCTGCACCAGGAATACCAACCGTAGCATCCCAAAGATTATTTTTAAGTGCCTTTGGGACCGGTGCATGATCCGTAGCAACGACATCAATAGTGCCATCTCTTACAGCTTCCCAAAGCTTCCTGTTGTCCTCAGGCTCCCGTATAGGCGGGTTGACTTTGGAAAGAACCCTATCGACATTATCTGTATTTCCGATCAAGTATTGAACACATGCTTCTGCAACTACGTTCACACCTTCTGCCCTGGCCCGAGCCAACAGGGGAATCCCCTCTTTAATAGTCATGTGCACCACATATATGGGACACTCTGTAACACTGGCTAAGTACAAGCATTTTCTCATTGCTTCTTCTTCACAGACACGTGTTCTTACCTCATTCCATGATGAGGGTTCAATACCCTTTTCCAGGAATTCCTCTTTCATCTTAAGGAATATCTCCACATTCTCACAGTGAACCCTGGCAAATACCTTACAGCCCTGTCTGGCCAGTCTACCAATTTCCTTGAAGGTAAGATAAACTATCCCGTCGTCTATCCCGCCAACACGGCCTTTCCAGACAGCCTCACTCCCCTTATAAGGGAGTAAAAGCTTAACACCAGTAATCCCATAATCATACAGACTTTGGATTTGCCTTATATTTTCTCTCGTGTAAATACGCGCACTAAGAGCGAGATCCACATAAGCGTTTTTTTCATAGAGTCCAACAAATTCGCTAGCTTTGTCTAAAATGTCATCAGCCGGTGCTAATAGATGTATAATTGTCGTGCAACCAGCTGCTGCACATGCCTGTGTCTCTCTCCTGATATTCGACTCAGGATCGATACCGGGAGGATACTCGAGATGAACATGAGCATCAACAACTCCGGGAATAACATAGTTTCCTCTACCGTCAATAACTGTCCCGGCCAAAGGTAGCTCACTGTCTCTCGCAATAGCTACGATTTTTCCCCTGTCAATTGCCAAGCCGGCATTCAAAATACCGTCATGCCTGACAATTGCACAATTCGTGATTACGGTATCGACTTCCATTGACTTCTCCCGTTTAGTATTCAATCATAGGAAAACACATTATGATTTTCGGCACGTAACTTAATAAAGCGTAATTTTGTCTTCATATAAGGGCTAACCAAAGTCCTCATCCGTTCAAAAGATAACCTTTTCCTGAATAAGTTTCTCGATTTCATCTTTGGGCAAACCAAGTAGTTCTCCAAAAACGTAATCATTATGCTCCCCCAAGAGAGGTGCCGGACGTCGGATTTCCCCTGGGGTTTCACTTAATTTACAAACGACGTTGGGAACAAAATCCACTCCTGTTGCTGGATGTTCGACATCAACAATAACCTTTCGTTCCTGAAAGTGCGGATCGAAATAACGGTCTTCCGTATCGGCACAAGGAGTTGCCGCTACACCGGCCTTTTGGAGAATCTCCATAGCTTCATAAGGCGTCCTTCCGATTGTCCACTCCCCAATCAGTCTATCCAACTCCTTACGGTTTAATGATCTCTTATAGCCATCTACAAATTCATCCCTTTTTGTCCAGGGTGGATTGCCGATAGCCCTGCAAAATCCCTCCCATTCTTTTTTTGTAAGTATGGCAATGGACACCCATTTATCCTCTCCCTTACAAGGATAATTGTTGTGTATAGACATCATACGATTAACATTACCCAGGGTGCTCAAGTTACGCTGATTTATACTAAACTCCATGACCGGCTCGGGCATGGTGCTGATTAGAGACTCAATTTGTGCCACCTCGATGTGTTGTCCTTCTCCATATCTTTCACGATGATATAAGGCAATTTGAATAGCAAATGCACCATGGAGCGCAGCATTAATGTCGGCATAGGCTTGCTGCATCCCTAAGACACGTTCGCCTTCGTACCCGATCATACTATCCAGGCCGGCTAATCCAGCAAGTGAGGGGCCATAAGTCACAGCATCAGCCAACGGTCCCTCCCTGCCGACGCCTGGAAAGGAAATCATGATAATGTCCGGTTTACTCTTTTTTAATTCATCATAATCCAAGGTAAACCGTTTCATCACCCCAGGTGAGAAATTTTCTACCACTACATCACTTATCTTAACCAACCTCTTGATAAGCTCAATACCCTCAGAATGGGTTAGATCTAAAAGGATACCCAATTTATTGCGATTTATACTGTGAAAAAGCGGATCCATCTCCGGGTCTCTTTCCAGATTATCAGGGCCAAATCTAACAGGGTCAGGGCGTTTTCGTGTTTCTACTTTGATAACCTCAGCCCCCATGTCCGCCAGGAGGCATGTTGCTCTAGGCGCAGCCGCTGCCCAGCCAAAATCTATCACTCTGTATCCTTCAAGTGGAAAGTCTGGCATAACTTACTTCCGTCAATATATAATCTAAAGTGATCGGTTCAAGGTTTAAAGGTTGTAATCTATTGATATCAATATTTTTTACAGCGCAACGCCCGGATTAAGATCTTTCACCCATTGGGTTAAACATACGTGTTGGCCCCATTGATGCATTATCCTCTTGATATGAACTAGTTAGGGCTCTTCAACCAGGAACCGTGAACGTTGAACCGCTCAACCTAGGTATAATATACCTCAGCTTATGATACTAAATTCTTCGAGCAACTAAAGACCCTTCGTAAACCGCTTGCTCCAGACGCCTTGGCTCATTACAGTCGCCTACTGTATATAGCTCAGGCACATTGTCCTTTAAACTGTCCGACAGATAAGATACTGACTTGGAACCCAAGGCCAAAACGACAGTATCTCCTTCAACAAGATGTTTTTCACCACTTTTCTTGTCAGTAACCAAAACGCCTTTGTCGGTGACCTCCTGAATTTCCCTATTCGTCAGAAAAGCGATCTCTCTTCCTTCCAACGCCTCCATAAGACCCTGCCGGTTTAATGGGTCCATATCACTGGCAATTGCGGGCAGCATCTCAACAATGATCACCTTGTTCCCTCGGTCTAACAAAAATTCACCGACTTCAGCGCCAATCATTCCCCCACCGGCAATAACAACTCTCTGATTGCTCAGCTCAACCTTACCAGCAAGCACATCCACAGCCGTAACCACGTTTTCGCCCCGAATACCTTCAATGTCGGGGATGGCTGGCTCAGCGCCGGTTGCGAGAACAACTACGTCCGGTTTTTCTTTCTCCACAAATTCAGGGGTAACTTCAGTACCCAGCTGTATATTTACTTCGAGTTTTTTCAGTTGGGTTTCCTCATAGTCTCGAATCCAGAGCATTTTTTCCTTCCCTGGGGGCTTAGCCGCAACAACAAGCTGACCACCCATCTGTTTCTCTTTCCCATAAAGGGTTACGTCATGTCCCCGCATGGCAGCTATTCTGGCCGCTTCCATTCCACCCGGTCCAGCCCCAACCACCATAACCTTTTTTGTCTTAGCCGGTGGTTTTAACTCAGTGAAATCTTTTCCTCTCCCCCAATCTGGATTGACGGCACAGCGATTGGCGCCGGTTGAAAATACGTGCTGAAGGCAGACCATGCAGGAAATGCAGTGGCGAATGTCCTCCACTTTCCCCTCAGCCGCCTTCATGGGCCATTCTGGGTCAGCAAGAAGCGACCTACCCAGCCCAACGAAATCAGCATCGCCCTCGGCCAGAACTTTTTCACAAAACTCAGGGTGTCTGAGCCCACCACAGGCAATCGTGGACCCTTTTATTTCCTTTGTAACTGCCTGCCACATATAGCGCTTCCATCCTTCCTGATTGCGCATGATGTCGTTAGACTTGTGAAGATTGTCATAGAAAGCAGAGGACATATTAATAGAGTCGGTCCCGGCCTCTTGGAAAATCTGGGCAATAAGCGGGGATTCTTTGATGGTGACTCCACCCTCCTTGAATTCATCGACACTGAAACGCACATCTACGGGAAAATCGGCCTCGCATAACTCTTTGATTCGCCTCACGACACCTGTCGGGAACCTCATTCGATTCTCCAGAGTACCACCAAAATCATCCTCCCTGATATTCAAGAGGGGGGATATGAATGAGGTCATCAACGTTCCGTGGGCCATGTGTAGACTTGCCCCGTCAAAGCCAGACTGCTTGGCCCTGAGTGCACCCTGGGCCCATCTCTCAATGAATTCAAAGATTTCACCCCTGGTGAGAGCGCGAGGCGTAGGATAAGCTCCCCCAGGTCGTGTTGCCGGTACCGGGGATGATGATACGGGTTGATACCCTTTGAGGGAAGCTGCACTTTGAGTCCTTCCCGAGTGACTAATCTGGAGAAAGATTTTGGCTCCCCAGGCATGGACCGCCTCGGTTAGATCGGCAAGCCCCTTCTTATACTTATCCTCAGCCACCGAAAGGCCGCCGCCATAAGTGTCGAGACGCGATGTTGGAAAAGGATAGAACTCAGTGCCCCCAGTTATAATTAATCCAACGCCGCCTTTCGCCCTGGAAACATAATGGTCAATGGTCTGTTGAGTGACTTCACCCATGATACCGCCAAAATGTGTCATCATAGGTGACATCACAATTCGGTTCCTAGTCTTTACTTTACCAATTAGCCCTTCTCGAAATAGATTTGGGAAATCGCTTGTTCCGAGCATCATCTCCTCCTTTTAAATAAATTGATTATTGCTATGCATTTCCCCTCGATCCCCATCCAACCTGCTCAAAAAAACATCGTCTACCTGAGGAAAACTCCATCAGGATCGAATGATCGCAATAACCTTAATTCTTTTAAGGTTGGTGGAGACAGCTTTTCTAATTGAGGTGATATGCGCAGATCCCATCCACAAGCACTTGAAATTTCATTGATCCTTTCTTTTTCCTCAGGTAATTCAGATTTTGGAAAATATCCCTTAAGGATAAACTCCGGGTCCACTTTCTCGTATATCCCTTCATTGGTGATAAGGGTACTAACTCCTGTTCCCGGACACGTTATATAGGGCACTCTTTCAACGAGTCGGTTAGCTCTTTGCACCGCCACGACCACCACTTCTTTAGCTGCGTTTGCTATATCGTTGCCACCTCCCGCTCCTGAAAGGTAAATATCCTCCCCCTTG
>Ga0209977_10000748_pt1 | contig 13256 bp, 8 predicted proteins | sample SumtaG_2_FD_183113 | JGI IMG/M metagenome (GOLD analysis project Ga0209977, IMG submission 183113) | Deep subsurface microbial communities from Indian Ocean to uncover new lineages of life (NeLLi) - Sumatra_00607 metaG (SPAdes) (version 2) | ecosystem: Environmental > Aquatic > Marine > Oceanic... | reverse complement strand
TAAGTTTACATAACTAAACTCAAGTAATAAAACGTTTTTATTATAAATCATAACGTAATCTCACTACAAATTTTGAATTTATAAATTATTGCGTATAATAAATAAGAAAAGATTTGAGAAGATAATTTCTTAAAAATTCGTAATATTTACTGGTTTTTCTCTTCAGATTCTGCTAGCTCTTTTTCCGCTTCCTCTGTTTCTTCTTGTGTTTCTTTTTCGTTTTCATTACTAACAGTTTCACTCTCTTTACCTTCTTGAGTGATTTCTTCTTCTATCTCTGCCTTTACCTCTGGTTCTGGTTCTGGTTCCGGAGGTGCGGGTTCGCGAGATATAACTACTTTAACGAATCTGAGTACATTCTTATCCATTTTCCAACCGTCTTGAATGATCTCTATAATCGAATTATTAGGAAGATCATCCCTTTCTAGAGAACTCAACGCTTCATGGTAAGAATAGTCAAAGGGATCGTTAACTTTAACTTCAATTGGTTCTGCTTTATGAAACTTCAAAATGCTAATAAATTGGTCATAAAATTGCTTTAAAATGGCTTTGTTTTCGTCATCGCCATCCAGAGCTTTTTTAAAGGAATCGTACAAAGGTAGGAAAGATTTTAAAGTTAATCCCGTGTATTCTTTTCTAAGATTTTGCCGGTTTTTATTCCAGCGTTTTTGAGCGTTCTCAAATTCTGCTTGAAGCCTCATATGTTTATTTCTCCAACTTTCGCTTTCTTTTTGATGCTTTGTGAGGAGTTCTTTATCTTTTTTGTTGCTCTCTTTAAGATTATTATATTTTGAGATTAGTTCGCCAAGATCATGGTATTCGAGTACTTTCTGTTCCTCACCCTCTAGAAGTTTAACATCTTGCTCTTCTTCTTCCTCTTTAGATTCACTTAACTCTTCTTCCTTAGATTCTATACTTCCTTTTTCAGATGATTCCGCTTCATCCTTTTTTGTCGATTCATCGCTCATTTTTTCTTTATCCTTCTTTTTTCGAGTCATTTTCTCAGATAATACATATTCTATAAGATTTATTTAAGATTCGATTACGCTTTAATCGTAACAATTGTATTTTTTTACGCGTTAGGGTAATTTTAGTAAGATATAATAAAATAAAATTTTTATCATTTTTCGTGATTTATAGATCATTATAAGAAAAATTTAATTTTAAGGATAAATTATAATATTAATAGAATAGACTCAGAAAAAAAAGCTTAATCAAATGAGTTTAGTGATTATTTATTATGAGTGAAGAAAGTAAACCACAGAGAAAAGAAAAAATCATTGGTATAGACTTGGGAACCAGTAATTCCGCGTGTGCGGTATTAAGTGGAACGGGTCAACCAGAGATTATACCTGCTGCTGAAGGTAGAACATTAGGGGGGAAAGCGTTCCCTTCGTACGTAGCTTTTGATGAAAGTGGCCGGAAAATTGTAGGAGAACCTGCTAGAAGACAAGCAGTCTCTAATCCCGACGGGACAATTACAGCAATCAAAAGGAAAATGGGCTTATCGTATAAGGCTAAAATAAAGGTTGGTAAGGAGTGGAAAGAATTCACACCAGAAGAGATTTCTGCGATGATCCTTAAAAAAATAAAGAACGACGCAAGCGCTTACCTTGGTCAAGAAGTAAAGAAGGCAGTAATTACGGTTCCGGCATACTTCAACGACGCTCAACGGACCGCCACTAAGAATGCGGGCGAGATTGCGGGACTTGAAGTAGTAAGGATGATTAATGAACCAACAGCGGCGTCTTTAGCCTACGGGCTTGATAAAGACACAGGGGATAAGCTTCTAAAGATATGTGTTTTGGACTTAGGTGGCGGAACCTTCGATATTACAATCATGGAATACGGTTCTGGTGTCGTTGAAGTTATGTCTACAGCAGGAGATACTCAGCTCGGCGGGACTGATATGGACGACGCCATAATTGATTGGGTTGTTAATAATTTCCAAAAGAAAGAAGGTATCGATCTTAAGGGAGATAGCAAAGCAATGATTAGAATCAAAGACGCTGGTGAGAAAGCTAAAATCGAACTCTCTACTACGTTAAGTACTCAAATTAATTTACCCTATATTACTCAAAAGGATGGAAATCCTGTTCACATAGAAATTGAACTCACAAGAGCAAAATTGGAACAATTGATCGAACCAACTCTAAGAAGACTGGATCCGATAATGAAGAGAGCAATATCCGATGCTAAGATGCCAGCAAGTAGCATAGATAAAGTTATTTTAGTTGGTGGTCCTACGAGAATGCCTTCCGTTCAAAAGAGGTTTAAGAATTTCTTTGGTAAAGAACCGGAACATTCTGTCGATCCTATGGAGTGCGTTGCTATCGGAGCAGCGATTCAAGGAGGCATTATAGCAGGAGTTGTTGACGATTTATTACTACTAGATGTTACTCCATTATCTTTAGGCGTAGAAACTTTAGGTGGAGTATTTACAAAATTAATTGAAAGAAATTCTACTATACCCACTGAAAAACAGCAGATTTTTAGTACAGCTGTAGACAATCAACCTGCCGTAACAATAAATGTTTTACAAGGAGAACGAGCAATGGCAAAAGACAATATTCCTTTAGGAATGTTTCATCTTACGGGAATACCCCCAGCTCGTCGGGGAATTCCACAAATTGAAGTAAAATTCTCGATTGATGCTGATGGTATCGTCCATGTTACTGCTAAGGATTTGGGTACTGGTAAAGAGACCGGGATTACAGTTACCGGATCAAAAGGGCTTACACCTGAAGAAATTGAAGAGAAAGTAAGAAACGCAGAACAGTTTGAAGAAGAAGACAAGATTGTTAAAGAATTGATCGAAGCGAAGAATAATGCAGATTCGATGATTTACCAAACAAGGAATTTAATGGAAGAAAACAAAGACAAAATTGAAGAAAACGAAAAAACTGAAATAGAATCCGCCCTAAAATCCTTAGAAGAAGACATTAAAACAGACGACCTTCAAAGAATTAAATTAGGTGTCGAAAACTTGCAACAATCAATGCATAGTTTCTCTCAAAGAATTTATTCGCAACAAACACAAGACCAAGCGTATCAACAAGCAGCTCAACAAGCCCAACAAGCTGCGAGTGGAATGGGTGGTATGCCTCCTGGAGGAATGGGTGGAATCCCGACTGGTGATATGGGAAACGCTGGTGCTGGCGGAGCGTCGTACAAGAAAGATAAAGACAAAAAAGAGAAGGACAAAAAGCGCGTTGTGGATGTAGATTGGGAAGAATCCGAGGAATAATTTCTATATTATAAGTGAAATAACTCCATTTTATTTCTTTTTCTTATTTTTAAAGTTTTTTAGAAGAATTATTTTTTAAAAGTTAATATATTTCTTTATAGATAAGCTAATACCTAAAAAGATAAATTTCATAATTAATTCTAGTTAATAGATTTTTAACTTATAAGAGATCATAACGTGGCAATTAGATAATGGGTACAAATAAAAAACGAGATTACTACGAAGTATTAGGATTAGAAAGGAATGCGAGTGAGAACGATATTAAGCTTGCTTACAGGCGTTTAGCGAGGAAACACCATCCAGATCTTAATAAAACTGATCCTAAAGCTAAGGAAAAGTTTATCGAACTTCAAGAAGCTTACGAAGTATTAAGCGACGCTAATAAAAGAAGTAATTACGATAGATACGGTTTTAGTGGTGTTGATGTCGATATGAGTAGTTTTTTCAGGGGTGGAATTCCTGGCATTGATGAATTACTCAAATCAATCTTTGGAGGGGGCATGTTTGGAGATGGATTTGGAAGCATTTTTGGCTCCAGAGGTAGAGTAAGATCTGCCCCACGCCAAGAAGTTGGGCAAGATATTGAAGATTTTATTGAGATCACGTTTGAAGAAGCGATGTTTGGTTCGAAAAAGGATGTAGTAATTCAAAGATACACACCATGCGACGAATGCGAGGGAACTGGGGCTGAGGATCCTTCTAGTATAAGGACATGCCCTCAATGTGAAGGGGCAGGTAGAGTGAGGAAAATGACTCAATCTGGTTTTGGTACAATCATTCGTGAAGCAGAATGCTATACTTGTAATGGTACAGGTAAAGTTATTAAGAAAAAGTGTCCAGTATGTAAAGGTAGGAAAGTAGTTGCTGAAACTAAAACTATTCACGTAAATACGCCCCCCGGTATAGAAAATGGCGTTCATTTAAAAGTTCAGGGAGCAGGTCACATCCCATCTAGTAGAGCCATTCCCGGTGATCTCTATTTAGGCATAAGAGTTGAAGATAACGAACTCTTTTTTCGCCGTGGAAATGATCTGATTACTCAAATTAACATCGATGTTGTTACAGCAATTTTAGGGGGCGAAATTAATGCTCCAACTTTAGATTATAAGAATGAAAAAATAATTGAAAAGGGATTAAAAATACCCCCTGGAACCCAACATGGGACGGAATTTAGAATAAAAAATAGAGGGGCAAGTTATCTTCGCGGGAAGGGTAGAGGAGATCAATACTTAGTAGTTTCTGTTGAAATTCCGAAAAAAGTTACTGAAGAACAGAAAAAATTATTAGAGAAATTCAAAGATTTAAATTAACAGCAACTACTTATTCTTAAGTCTTTTTTGATTGGTAAGTGTGAGTTCAATGGCTTTTACTTCAGCTCTGGATTTGATTCTTGTGTTACGCTGCAAATGTTCTAGAATTTTTTTTTCATTGTAACCCATATAATATAGTTGTGTAAAATTCTCAACTGCGCGTTCGTTGAGAAATATATACCGTGTATTCAGAAACACTATTAACCATTTTTTCTTTTTCTGATTTTTAGATAACGAGAATAGAATATTCCTAACATCCTCTAAAGGACGCTTCAATTTATTAGAAATTTCTTTGTCGCTTATAATTGGATATTCTCGAATTATTTTTAGAAGTCTTTTCTTAGAAGATAGTGAAATTAAAAAAGATACTAAGAATACTACGAAGACTATACTTGCCAGGTATATTCCCCATAATTGATTATAATAAATATAGATAATTAGTATAATTCCTAACGTGATATAAAATATGCTTGTCTTAAGGTGTTTAATAAATTTCGATATAGGAGTCACCTTATGGTACTTTCAATTAATGGTGATTTTAGTTTGTTCCGTTCTTTTCTTTTCGCAGGAGTCCTAATGTTTCGTATTGCATTTTCGATGGTTTCAAGTTTTATTGAATACTTCTCGAAGAGTTCGGTAAAACTGTTAATATCGATATCGTTATTCTCATAGAGAATCTTTAATTGTTTTATAGTTCGCCCGACACCTGCTTTGTTGTTATTTAACTCTTCTATTTTATTAAAGTTTACCAAAACATCAGCCATTAAATTCTTATAACGTAAATAAGCGTCGAAATTAAGTTCAGTTTGTTTGTATGTGGTTAAGTAACTAGTTGTTCTTGGAATAAATGGGGCAAGATTTTCAGGAACGATTATAAGTGGTTCCGGATCTTGAATCTCCCATGCTTCGCTATCGTCTATACGCTCTTGATCGTTTTCTATAATATAATCATTTACTATTGACAAATTGTTTTTTATGCAATCTTTCTCATAAGAGTTTAGTGTTTCTTGTAGCATGTTTTCCCATAAATCTTCTGCTTTGTGGTAGTAATAGTTTGCTTTCTTCTGTAATTTTTCTATTTTATCTTGGGTTATTTCCTCAGGTAACAATATAAATAAGGATTTGGCTTTCAAATGGCACGCTCTACCTATGTCATACTGATATTGAGCTTTATACTGATTTTCCTTGATTTTATCGGATCTCTTAACAAACGCTAATCGTTTGGTTAATGCGCTCAATCCTGCTGATAATTTCGCTGCCATTGAATAATTTCTTTTATTTTCTTCACTTGTAGTAGCAAGAGCTTGAGCAAATATTCGAGATTCTTCAGAACTTAATTCAAGATTCTCAACAGATAATGTAGAACCTTTATTTTCCTGTCTAGTACATGCTGCGCTGAAATATGCTGCAGTTTTATACATCTTACTACATTCTACCATAGCCACTATTGCGTTTTCCATTAAATTTTCTGCTTCGTATTTTTTAGAAAGATTTAAATACGCTTGCGCTGAAACCCATAACACACGCGAACACTCGAATATTAAATCCCAGATTTTAATTTCTTTTTTATCTAAAGGATCGTAGAAAATATTAGAAATATGCAGTTCTTTAAGGATCTTAATTTGACTTTGGGTTTTATAATTCACATTTAGGATTTTTATATAATCTAGAATATTAGTAAGCTCAGAAAAGGAGAACTCTTTGTTTTTCAATAGTGCTTCTTCTAAATTCTTAATTTTATAGTGTAAAAAACGAATTTTTTGCATTTTTGCTAAAGGGAAAAAGGTTTTCAGAATTGATGGACTGCGTGCCGTTATTTTTTTTCGATCTGTTTTTACATCAATTCCATAACTGGCTCTCTTAGTCGATTTAACATCAATATTATGCATTTTTTGATATTGTCTTTCCCTTTTTGGAGTTTGTGTTTTAGCAGCTGGTTTTTGAGGATATTCCTCAATTTTTAATTTTGATGAAATAGAAACTTTGTTTAGTTTTGGTATTATTTCCACAAAATCGTCTCCATTTTCCTTTGGCCTCATACTCTCAAGATATTTATTTGCAATATTGATATACCTTTTTGCATTCGATAGTTCAATACCCTTTAGTCTGGAAATATCTTCTACATTGGATGAAGCGAGTTTTTTTATTAAATCTAAAGAAACCTTGCGTTGGTTCGTTCCAAATAGGAATAAATCGCAAGCTTTCTTTTCTGCTCTTGATGCTTCGGGAAGTTTATCTTTTTTAATAATGCTTTGGATTCTTTCTCTTGTCCTCATACTCTTTAAATGCTTCTTAGCGAGTTCAATGTACATTTTCGCGTTATTAACTCCAATACCATCTATTTTAATCAAATCTTCTACAGAAGAAGAGGCGAGTTTTTCTATGGAATTTATCCCTATCTGTTTCATCCTTTCTGCATTTGATATACCGATACCATTAGCTATTTGCATAATTGAGTGCATATTAATCACATAATATTGAATTCAAATACCTATACTATACTTATTCAATAGTTTATTTTAAACTTAATTATCCTTCCAACAAATTTGGAATAACGAAAATATGTTTTGTTATAAAAAAGGTAAGCTAGCTGATAACAATCTGGGTATAACTTAAGTTATCCCAAAATTTTCAGTTTTCAATTATATTAATTAATAAATCGAAGAAAATCATCGCTATAGATCCAAATTTTTAATCGAATACGATTAGATTTCAAATTTCAAAGAGAAAAAAGCTGAAATTTTAAATTCACTTAAAAATAACAAGAAACTTCAATAATTTGATTTATGTTGTAGATTTAGTTTCTTTTATTTGTTGTTTATTAATTTTGCTTTTTCTCTCAGGATTTTTTAATTTTTCAATAACATTCTCAATTGTTACGAGTTTAGTTGAATATTTTTCAAAAAGATGAGTAAACTCACTGACATCAATATCATTATTGTCATACAAAACTCTCAATTGCTTCAAAGTTCGACCGATTCCTGCTTTCCTATTTTGTAATTCTTCTATTTTGTTATAATCAACCGAAATTTCTGAGAGTAAATCTTTATAGCGTCTGTAAGCGTAAAAATTGAGATCTTTTGGTTTGTATTGAGTTAGATAATTAGTAGTCCTTGGTAAAAATGGTGCTAAATTTTCTGGGATTATGATTAGCGGCTCCGGATCTTGTAATTTCATGGCTTCATTCTCTTTTATAATTTCAACATCATTTTCTATGATGTGTTCATTAACGATTAACATATTAGCTTGTATATTTTGCCTTTCATTATTTGAAAGTTCTTTTATATTCTCTAACATGTATTCCCATGTTTCTTCCGCTTTGTAAAAATAATAATTAGCTTTTTTCTGTAGATCTTCAACGCGTTCATTATTTTCACCATCACCAGACATATTTAATAAGGTTTTAGCTTTCAAATGACAAGCTTTGCCTATATCGTAATTATATTGAGCTTTTAACTGTTTTTCCTTTACTTTATCATATATTTTTAAAAAGTATAATCTTTTTGTTAAAGCACTCAATCCTGCACATAAATTTGATGCTAGCGATAGGTTTTGTTTTTGTTCTTCGCGCATAGTAGCGAGAGCTTGAGCAAATATTCGAGATTCTTCAGAACTTAATTCAAGATTCTCAACAGATAATGTAAAACCTCTATTTTCCTGTCTAGTACATGCCGCACTGAAATATGCTGCAGCCTTATACATTTTACTACATTCTACCATCGCTACTATCGCATTTTTCAAAACACCTTCAGATTCGAATTTCTTAGAAAGATAAGAACATGCTTGTGCCGCTACCCATAATACTCGGGCACATTCAAATGTTAAATCCCATATTTCTATCTCTTTCTTTTCAAGAGGATCAAAAAAAGACGGAGTAATATCTAATTCTTTAAAAATTCTTATTTGGCTCTGAGTTTTGTAATTAATATTTAAGATTTCTACATAATCTACAATAGAATCAAGATCGTGGAATGAAAAATTTTCATTTTTTCGCATTGCCACTTCTATATGTTTAATTTTAAAATGGAAAAAACGAATCTTTTGCATTGTTTCTGGAGAGAAAAATGTTCTAAGTAACGGTTTGCTAAATTTTTCTTCTTTAATTTTTGTATTATTTTTGTACATTAATTTTTGATCGTTTTGCCTTAATTGCTGTTTTTTGTGCATTAGCTGTTGCTTTTTGGCTGTTTGAGGTATAATTTTAGATTTTATTTGATGAGATTCTGTTTTTATCATGGGTGGCAAATTCTTCTTTTTATTAATAAAATCTTTCTTTTGTTCTGATTTTTTTTTTAATTTTTTTTTTGACTTTTTTTTTGACTTTTTTTTTGATTTTTTTTTTGACTTTACCAGTTCTGCTTTTGTAGGGGTAATATTTTCTTTTTTTAATTGTCTAGAAGTATTAATTGGTACTCCAGGTTTATTTTTCTCATTAGCTAGTTTCGAATTTTCTAATATTTCTCTCGAAATAGACGCCTCTGGATCACCCAAAAACTCTTCTAAACTAAGAGGGATTTGATTTTTCTCTTTTTTATTGGTTTTTCTCTCTCTTTCCCCTACTTTCATATTATCATGATATTTTTGAACAATATCAAGACTCTTCTCAGAGAGTTTTGAAATTTCTAATATCTCTTTTGAATTAGATGATGATGATTTTTGATTAACTAATTTCTCTTCTAAAGAAGAGGTTTTAGGAACAACTATAATCTCTTCTGAGGTAGTTGAGACCGGTGTTATCTCTTCTTTAATAATATTTTTTCCTCTTTCTTTTCCTTTAATGTTTTCAAGATAGACTCGGGCATTACTAATATATCTTCTTGCAGTAGTGTTCCCAATGCCATTAATTTTTAATAAATCTTCAACGTTCGATGAAGCTAATCCTTCTACTGAGTCTATTCCTTTCTGTTTCATCCTTTCTGCGGTTTTTTTTCCAATCCCATTAACCAACTGTATATCTAATGTCATAATAAATTAATATAAATACATCCGATTCCGATATATTACATTATTCAATTCTTTTTTTTAAACTTAATCAAATAATTTCTGAAAAAACAACTTTCCAATAAATTATTTCATAAATTGACCTAAACTTTTCAATAAAATTGACAAATTAATTTTTAAAATTAACTAGTTAATAATAAATCCACAACATAAAAAATAACCAAACTTATATCCTAGTTTTAATTTAATAATTAAAGATGTCGAATAGAGAGCTCAATCTTGAAAACCTAATTCAAGAATATTTATCAGATGAGGGAATCTTAGAAAAAAAATTGGAGAGTTCTGACTTTGAGTTTGGATTTATAATTTCTTTTCCTCCAGGACCAAAAAGCCAGAATATGAGTATCTATAAACCAAAGAATAAAAATTCTGTATATATAACAATTCGAACACAAATATCGGAAAAATATACTAAACCGTTAAGTTCACTTAAGGGCAATAAAACCTTTCAATTTTTTAACGATATAAGAAAATATTTTCTAATTAAGGAAGTTTTTTTTAGAATAAACCCCCAAAATTTTACATTTGAAATACACGAGCAAATTTATCCTGATATGGATGGATTTATTTCTAAAGACACTTTGTTTAAAGGAATTCAAAAAGTTTTATACTGTTACATATTCAGCCATATATTATTAGAAGAGTATTGCGCAGGAAAAGACACAACATCCACAAAATTCGGCCCTGAATTTGATCTTTCATTATATTCATAATAATTAATATATGATTAATTTTTTTTGATACCCAGATAGAAAAAAATTTATACAAATTATTCAATTTTGAACCCAAATGATTTTTTGTTATAAAATCTAAATCTCTGTGTGTGTACATTCTGCTACCGTAAACTTTATATACTAATTTAGGTCTAGTATTAATTGGTGATGTATCCTAACATCAAACATAGTCTCGCTATAGAGACCAATGGTAGTTATTCTAAAGCTGTTATAGGGATAATAATTATTACTTTAGCCTGTACTTTTGGACTTACTATTTTGGGAGTTTGGGAGCCTGAGCAGAATGGTATTCAACAAGAAAGTTATGATTTGCCATTCGTTCCGGAAAATAAAATTTCAGAAGAGAGCTCTTCAGAGCCATCGAGTTCTGAGGACCTATCGGAAGAAATAAGAACTTCTTCGGAGAATACTGAAGAAGATTTTTCGGAAGTTGCAATTTCTGAGTCGAGTGACGTGCCAGTACTAGAAATGGGCTCTGTCTGCGGTCTTGATACCGAAGCAGGTACCCTAGAAATTGTACGTGAAAATCTCCCTACCGATCCATTACCACTATGCATAGACCAAGCCTATTTAGACATATGGGGTGTACAGGTCCGATCATACGGTGGATATGAGTTCGAAGGAGGCATTATGGTTATAAAACAGAAAGACATTCCTGATCAATTCATTCAAATTGTCAAATTAGGTGAAGTCTTCAATCATCCTTATGCGGATATCCATCTTGGATTCCAATTAATGGATCCTGATCATCCAATCGTGTTAGAAAGTAACCACGTCCCAACAATAATTGGAGACTGGTTCTGTGTAATACCTGATAAAGAATTAGATAAAAGGGTTGACTTGTGTTTCGTGACCACATGGACAGGTTGTTTCTTACCAGACCAAGAGTTCCTAGTAATACTGGCACACAAAGCTGTGTCCCAGAAATTGATCCCCAACTCTCGATAAGAGTTACATCGCCAGTTAAAAAGTAACAGTTGGAATAACTCCGACAATGGCAAGTTATCTTGCCATTTTTACTTTTTTTAACTTGAAATTATAATGTTAAATTCATTCTTTGAGTTTAAATAAAGTTTATAAGTAATTTTTGAACACCTTTATATTAATTTGTTTTCACAATCCCTATTTAATATGATATATTAACACACAGATTCTTTTTATTGATTGTAAAAATTATTACAGCTTTACTTTAGATTAATCTAAAAAGGTAATTAATCCTATCCAGAAAGTAAAGATTTAAATAATAACCTAACGATTTAAGATTAATATTAATCTATTAATAAAAGGGTTGAAAAAAAACACATGAATAATAATCGTAAAAAAAAAATTTTGATTCTATCATTTCTTGGCATTTCATTATTTTTTATAGCTGCTTTTATACAAACTGATAATAGTCTTAATGATGTTAAAATAGTAAATAGAGATATCATTCAAACTGACGAAGGAAATACTGTAGGTCATCTAAAGGCTTCGGGATACGAAAGTCCAATTGAGATCAATGGAAGTGCTACGGGTGTTGGTGCACACAATTGGACTTGGGCTCAAGCGCAACCATGGTGTACTGGAAGTGGCACCGAGATTGACCCCTATATTATTGAAGATATCATTATAAATGGAGTAGGTTCAAATCAATGTATAGGGATTTATGAGTCTAATGAATATTTTATCATTAGAAATTGTACATTCTACAATTCTAGAGGTACAGCAGCAACGGATTCGGGAATAAAATTATTAGAAGTTACTAATGGAAAAATACTAAATAGCTATTGTTTAAACAACACAGTTGGAATATACCTGTTTAAAAGTAGCTATAACACTATAGCTGAAAACTCGTTATATAACAATAGTTATCACGGAATGCAATTAGACGATAGTTCTAATTATAATACGATTTCAGACAATACCATTAATTACAATTATTATTATGGATTGTATATTTCCTCATCATCAGTTAACACTATCTTCAAGAACAATTTAAGTTATAGCGGGAGTATAGGGATCTTTTTATCTTATAGTGACAATAACAACATCACGGAAAACCTTGTAAGTTTTAATCAAGTAGAAGGCATGCATATTAAATACTCTGATGCAAATATTCTATATAAAAATTACTTTCTTAATAATACGCATCATGCACAGGACGAACAGCATCCAATATTTCTTGAAATTAATAACTGGAATAACACCGTTATTGGAAACTATTGGGACAATCACTCAACAGGTGACGCAGATGGAGATGGAATTGATGATAATGATTATACATATATCACTGGTGCTGCTAATCCTATTGATTATCTTCCGATTTATGGAGATCCATTCCATGATGGCGGTAAACTTCATATTGATGGAAATCAGGCGAGTGGAAATAAAAGTTGGACATGGATTTCTACAAGAGCATGGTGTAGCGGTTCAGGTGCTTCAGATGATCCTTACATTATTTCAGATTTAGAAATAGATGCGGAAAATGATGGTAATTGTATTTTAATAGGAAACTCAAGCGTATATTTTAGAATTGAGAACTGTATACTTTTAAATTCAGGATCAGGTTCTATGGATGCGGGAATTAAATTAGATTCCGTTAATAATGCACAATTGATGGGAAATAATTGTTCAAATAATCAATGTGGAATTTCTTTATATTTAAGTAATAATACTGATATTACAGAGAATACATTACATGAAAACTATTACGGAGTCTGTTTGAACGATAGTGATTCTAACACCATTTCAGAAAACACTTTTGTTGATAATACTGAGTATGCTCTCGAAGAAAATAGTGTAAATAATACGTTTGATAATAATTATTGTATACCTCCTTTAACGATAACTGATGTAACATCCACTAATGCTAATGGCACATATAGGTTTGGGGATACAATTGAAATTACAATTGAGTTTTCAGATATAGTATATGTAACAGGAACACCGCAACTTACTCTGGAGACAGGTGATAATGACGCAGTA
>Ga0209977_10000747_pt1 | contig 13259 bp, 12 predicted proteins | sample SumtaG_2_FD_183113 | JGI IMG/M metagenome (GOLD analysis project Ga0209977, IMG submission 183113) | Deep subsurface microbial communities from Indian Ocean to uncover new lineages of life (NeLLi) - Sumatra_00607 metaG (SPAdes) (version 2) | ecosystem: Environmental > Aquatic > Marine > Oceanic... | reverse complement strand
CTAACGATACAATTATGCTTGCAAATCTTTCTGCCTTTTCTTGTAATGTCTTTGCTTTCCTTCTCTTATCATTTGACTTTTTTAAATTTTTTATTGTTATTCGATTTTTGTTATTAAAATTAACAGTCAACATTGCTTTCTCGATTTCTTTGTCTTCTAATAACTTATCATCAGCTTCTTTTTCTTCCTCTACTTTCATTATTACCATAGCCTTATCTAACTCTGATTTCAATCTCTTCTGCTCTGCTTTTTCAGATATGTATGAACCACTTAATCCCGACATTAACATTGAGATTGATGTTGCTAACCCAGTTAATAATACAATATGACTATCTACTGTTTGTTGTCCTTCTTTAAATATTAGGATAAAAAATCCTAATAAAATGCCAAGAATAGTTAACATTCCGTCGTAAAAGTTATTTACAAAATAACGACGGGCGATAGATTCAAAATCAGTAATTTTAGCGTATGTTTTAAATTTTTCTATCATTCTTTTTTAACTTTAATAAGATTCAAGCTAATTTTTATGATTTTTTTTGTAAGTTTTTTTCGAAATATTTTTTCTATTCATAACTTTTGGATATCTGGTTTTAGTTGACGGTTAAATTAAGTAGGAATTACTAATTGTAGCAATAGAGAAACAAGTAATGTCACAGCGCCTGCTGTAACTAAATGCATTGCGTACTTAGCATGGCTCCCGCCAGAGATTTTTCCTAAAAAAATACCTAAATAAACCAATATAGCGATCAGAACTCCATAAGAAAATAAGAAATGAAATAAAGATAATGTATCTCCAAAGAAAAACGGAATCAAAGGAAGCACCGATCCTAAAACAGGAGCTCCCCCGTCGACTAAAGATGCAACAATGGTTGCAAATCTTTCTGATTGTTCGATTATTGATTTATTATTTTTTTTTTCTTTCTTAGGACTTCCCTTTAAAGATAAATAACTTCTGTTATTAGTTTGGTTTAAATTTATGGGAGTTATCATTGCTTTTTGAATCTCTTGTTCTTCTATAATTTCTTTCTCATCATTATTTCGGCCATTTTTCTCTTTAATCTTCGAATTTTCTTCCTTTTCTTCTTCAAAAATTACCATATCTTTTTTTAGATCACTCATTTTTTTCTTTCTTTCGGCTTCTTCAGAAAGAAAGGCGCCCCATAAGCCACTAATACCAATTGCTAAAGCAGTGGAAAACCCCGTTATTATAATAATCGCTGAACCAAAACTTTGAGCTGGATTTGAAAGAAATATGATGAAACTCCCACTTACAATACCTGCACAAGTTAGCGCCCCATCAAAGGCGTTGTTAAAAAATTTACGGCGAACTATTATTCCTAAATTAGACAGCTCAGAATATTTACGCCATTTAATGATTGAATTTTTTAAACCCATTTTATTTAAAAAGCACCCTTTCTCACATTTTGTACAAACAATAAATCTCTTATGTTAAATAACATATATTTTAAATTTAAGGGGAAATTTATTATAATCCTTATAAATATTTGATGCTATTAATCTTTTTGAATTAAATTTCAGTAAAATCTGATGATTTTTATTTATTTAATCATATTATATTCTTAAATATTAAAAATTTAGTGATTTTCAAAATGTCATCCAATTCCAATAGTAAAATCAAATTAGAGATAATAACATTACTCATAGAACATTCAAGAATAATATATAGCGTTACTAGTGATATGGGTGTATATTACTCTACTTGGGCAGAAGATTTCGAGAATAATAGAAAAAACTTAGAAAAGAAAAAGACTAAGATGCAATTATCCGAAGAAGAAGGTGATGAATTAAAAATTCGCCTTATTCAAAATTTTTCCGAAGCACAAGCATTTAAAATGGGTGCTTATGTAAATTTAGTTTTGAGGATGGATAATATTATAAATTACCCCCTCGAATTTGTTGATATGTTAGGGAATATCCACTTAAAAGAAAAAAAAGAAAAAGAAATTAAAAAGAAATACCATAAACTATTGAACCAGATAATTGAGATGGTTGATATTTTAAAAACTACTATAAAAAATTTGAGGGATAATACAGATATAGTCTTTGAGAACACTACTTCTATTCACGAACTTGAATCAAAGATTGATAAAACATACAGGCAATTTCTTGAATTTATATATACTAATGTTGAAGACTTTAGAACATTATTAAGGGTTAGAGATAGTATCTCGCTCCTTGAAAGGATGGCTGATAGGGTCCACGATATAGCTGACATGCTAAGGGTTCTTTTATATCAGTAATCCAATCTTATTTTCAAGAGTAATTTTTCCTTGAAGTTGAATTTATAAGAAGATTTCTAAGCTTAAATCTTGCTAATAGGAAAAATAGCAAAGTTTATACTTCTAAATAGAAAACTTTATACCTAAAACCTTATTATTGTTTTTTAAAATATTATTAATAAAGCAATAGATCACACAAATAAAAGTAGTGAACAATTTGAATGGAAAAAGAAAATTTTATGGATTGCTTGGATTATTTCAATTAGTTCTGGTGCTAATTGTATTTCTAACAGTAGATGGCGTTATTACTATGGTAGCTGCTCAAGCAGAGAGTTTTGATTATTACAATTCTCCGACCGCAGCAGTATTAGCGATTTCAGCGGCAATAGCTCTTGCTGCTTCTGTTCTAGGAAGTGCAATGGCAATTAGAACTGTAGGTACAGCAGCTATTTCATCGTTGTCTGAAAGGGAAGAAAGCTTTTTTAAAGCATTCTTAATCGTTGCATTATGTGAAGCACTAGCCGTATATGGCTTAATCGTAGCAATACTACTTTGGACAAAAATTCCTACTCCGATCTAGGATCGGGAGTATTATTGATTTTAAATTTATTAGTTAGGTGATTTCTGTACGAGCATAATTATTCCTTCCTACGCATACACATTCATCAAGATTGATTTTTTAAAACGTTTAATTATTGATCCTGAAACATTAAGTAAATTTAAAACAATATATACTATCGAAAATTTTATAGAAATTCTTAAGCCTTATTATCCAAATTTAGAGATTAAAGAATTTACAATTGAAAGTATAGAAGGAGCTCTTTTAGATCACTATATCAGATTAGTCGGTAAAATTATGCATTTTTCCCCACAAAATATGAGAACTTTTTTAAAAAGCTATTTGCTTAAGTTTGAAATTCAAAATCTCAAACAAATTGTTATCGGATTAATTCTAGGCATGAATTATGAGGAGAAAAGGAAGAATATTAATTTTTTAGTGGAGACTTATTTAGATAATACTGAATTCATCGAGGAGATGTTAAAATTCACAAATTTAGATGAAATTCAATTATTTCTAAAAAAAACGATATATAATATCCCGATTAGAGAAGGACTTCTTTATTATGTAAAAAAAAAAGAGATATTTGTGTTAGAAGCGTTTTTGGATCAATTATATTATACTCATCTTAGAGCCCAGGTTAAGCGGCTAAACAAGAAAGAGGAAAAAATGATTTCATTGCTTGTAAAATACAAAACTGAAGTTTATAATCTAAATGTGATTTACAGAGGAATTAAAAATAATATCGATCGTAAATTATTATCACAGTTTTTAGTGGATAATTATCTATTTCTATCCGATGGTATCCTCAATTCTTTGTTAAATCTCCCTAATCTTGATGAATTTATCTCAAATATCACCTATCATTTAAATAACACTTCAGAAACAAAACAATTATTTCTTAAATTAAATCTTAATAAAAAACATATTATTAGATCAATAGAAGAATTTTATTTCACTTATTATTTCAAGAAATTTGAGATAAAAGTTGAAGATATAGACTTTTTCACTATTTCCAAAATTCTAGAAGTCCTTATAAAAAAAGAAAAAGAAATTAGGTTTGACATTTTACCGAGAGTTATTAAGATCATCCATAAAAAGTTTAAAATGTTAAAAAAACTGTAAATTTGATGATTATTATAATATTAATAAGAAATAAGAAAATGAGATTAAAATAATGGAAATTTTTAAATGGGTTGAAAGAAATCGAAAAATTTATGATGATTTAATCGAGAAAGCCAAAGATGAGAGTTTAGAGAAGATTAAAAAAGTTCAATCTTCTCAAGCAAAAGTTATGGAAGAAATGGCTTATAAGAATCAAGAAAATCTTAACAATGCATTAACTAGGGTTTCAGAAGAGGTTAGAGGAAAATCGGAAGAATTTGAAGTATTAATAACAGATTTATGTTCTAAAATAGAACAATATTATCTAGAAAATAAAAAAGGATTAACAAATTTACTATTTGAGAGAGTAGGATTTGATTTTTAATGGTAGATGCTAAAGTACATGTTTTAGGGTATGATGAAGTCGTAAATTTGTTTGGCCTCTTAGGCATTTCTGGAACAGTGGTAAAACATAAAGACGATTTCCTTCGAACTTTTCAAAATATAATAAAAAGAAGATCAATTGTAATGATAATTATAAACATGGAACTTCCAGATGATATTCTTGATTATTTAATTGATTTTAAAACAAATAATAGGACGCCATTTCTTTATATTTTACCGGATATTTTCAATTTAGATATTAAAAATCACGATAAAATATTTGACATAATTCATGAATTAATAGAAGATATTATTTAATGATAGGTGATGAACTATTAGCGAAGGAAAAGAATTGAAGGAGAGGTTTGGAAAATTAGGATTACATTTAGTTAATCAAGCTGAAAATGATATAAAAAATATAAATCAACAAACGCTCTTTCAAATAGCAGAAATTAAAAAAAAGAATCGGGATCGAGCTGAAGAAAGCTTGTTGAAGATGAAAGAGCATTTTAACGAGAGCTTTAATAGATTATTAAACAACTCTCTCTCTTCGGCTCTTATAAAAATTAAAGAAGAGATACTTAAATCCAAAAATAAGTTGATGTCAGAACTTATTTCAGATTTAACCAATTTAATCGAAAAAAAAATCAATGATAATTACTCAAAGTATACTGAATATTTACTAAATTCTCTTGAATACATAAAACATATTGTTGATAAACCACCGGAAGTTATTATTACATTAAATTCAAGAGATTTTAACTTCTTTAATAGCAATAAAGATAAAATAACGAAAATTTTTACCAATAACCTCAAATTAATTAAATCAGATAAGAAATTTACCGGCGGATTTATGGTATTAGCAGGAAATATCTCGTACAACGGCACCATAGAAAATCAGTTAAAGAAGAATACATCAATCATAGAAATCGAATTTTCAAAGATTTTTTCTGAATCTGAAACTGATATCAAGCAGGTAGAAAATATCTATTTAAAATTTATTCAAAATCAAAGACAGTTAATAAATGAATATTTACAAAATTATGAACGAATCTGAGGAAAAAATTATCTCTGGATATATTTCATCCATAAATGGCTCCTTAATAAAGATAAAAGGTTTAGAAGACCAAGTCCGCCTCAACGATTTAGTAAAGGAGTCTAATCATAAAATCTTAGGTGAAGTTATCCAAATTTATTCTGATCACGTTATCGCAAAGGTTTTTGAAAATACTTTTAATTTAAAATTAAATGGAGAAATTATAAGTTTACAAGAACCTTTGTCTATGGAATTAGGTCCTGGGTTATTAGGTCAAATTTTTGATGGAATTCAGAGACCGCTAGAAGCAACATTTTTAGAATCTGACTCACGTGGGTTCTTAAAAAGAGGGGTAGATATTCCATCATTATCACGAAAGAAAAAGTGGATTTTTAAACCTTTGAGAAAGGTTAATGAACGTGTAAATATGGGGTATATTATAGGAACAATACAAGAAACTCAATTTATAGAGCATAAAATTATGGTTCCTATAGGAGTTTCTGGAAAAATTACTTATATTGCTGAAGAAGGAGAATATTCAATAATTGATGAGATTTACCGCTTGAAAAGAGGAATTGATGAAAAATCCTTTAATATGATCCAAAAGTGGCCAATCACTAAGAATAGACCTTACAAAGAACGAAGTTATCCTCAAGAACCATTAATTACTGGAATGAGAGCAATTGATTTATTATTTCCTATCGTAAAGGGAGGTACTGTAGCTGTTCCTGGGGGGTTTGGAACTGGTAAGACCGTTATCCAACAGTCTCTAGCAAAATGGTGTAATGCCGATGTAATTGTTTTTGTTGGATGTGGAGAGCGTGGAAATGAAATCGCAGATGTTTTAAAACAATTTTCTGAAATTACCGATCCTAAAACTGGTCGCTCGCTTCTTGAAAGAATTGTGATAATAGCTAATACTTCAAATATGCCTGTTTCTGCTCGGGAAGCTAGTATATTTTCAGGAGTTACAATAGGAGAGTACTATCGAGATATGGGTTATGATGTAGCAGTTTTAGCTGATAGTACCTCAAGATGGGCAGAATCTTTGCGAGAAATTTCTGGATTATTAGAAGAAATGCCCGCTGAAGAGGGATATCCTGCGTATTTACCCTCAAAAATTTCGAGCTTCTATGAAAGAGCAGGGGTAGTTAATATTTACGGGGAGGACGACGCAGGAAAGAAAAACTATGGGTCCTTAACCATTATTGGTTCTGTATCACCCCCCTCTGGAGATTTCAGTGAACCTGTAACATCAACTACAAAGCGTTTTGTTCAAGCTTTTTGGGCTTTAGATGCAAATTTAGCTTATTCAAAACATTATCCCGCTATAAATTGGTTAAAATCATATTCAAAATATCCCGAATTTATATCAGATTGGTGGTACGAAAGAGATATTTATTGGCCTGAGATAGATATTGATTGGTATGAATGTAGAAATCAGATAAATAACATTTTATCTCAAGAAAATGAATTGAAAAATGTTGTTCAATTAGTAGGCGAAGAAAATTTACCTAAAAATCAACAATTTATTCTTTTCATTGCAAGACTAGTCAGAAACAGTTTTTTAATTCAAAATGCATTTGATCTTACAGATTGTTTTACGGGAATTAAAAAATTAATTGGACAAGTGAAACTTATTCTACTTCTTTTTAACGAGGGTAAACAACTTCTAAATAGAGGATATCTAATTGAAGATATTAAAGATTTGAAAATTATTAATGAGATTCTAAGAATTGGACGCTCAGTTTCTAACGATGATTTTAAGGCTTTAGAGAGAATAAAAAAGAAACTGATCAATGAAATAGAATCTTTAAAATTACTTCATGGTGTATTTAAGAAAAAATGAGCGTTATATATCGAAAAATTAAAAAAATTATTGGCCCTTTAGTGTTTTTAGATAATAAACACGATGTTCAATACGGTGAGATCGTCAAAATCCATTCAAATGATGGTAAGGTGCGAACGGGGCAAGTTATCAAAATGGACGAAAGTATTATAACAATTCAAGTGTTTGAAGAGACAGCTGGACTATCATCTGAAAACTCTACCATTACTTTTACCGAAGATTCTTTTAAAATAAAAATATCTAGCGATATGTTTGGCAGAGTATTTAATTCATTAGGAAAACCGATTGATATTAACACTAAACAAGTTTTAGATACGGAAATATTAACCGAAATCGAAAGAGACATAAATGGTTTACCAATTAATCCATTTGCTAGAGAATACCCCTCAGAAGTTATTCAAACGGGAGTATCTGTGATTGACGGCCTTTTTACATTAATAAGAGGCCAAAAACTTCCAATTTTCAGTAGTCAAGGAATGCCACACAATTTATTGGCTGCACAAATTGTTACCCAAGCAAAAGTATTAACTGAGGAACCTTTCCTTATAATTTTTTGCGGTATTGGGATTATTCAAGATGAAGCGATTTTCTTTATGAAGAAATTTCAAGAAAGTGGAAACATCCAGAATATCATTTCTTTTATCAACTTTGCTGACGATCCGATAATGGAACGATTAATTGTTCCACGTGTGGCCTTAACAACAGCTGAATATTTTGCTTTCGAAAAAGATATGCATGTTCTAGTTATTTTAATTGACATGACTAATTACGCAGAGGCATTGAGAGAATTGAGTTCTGCTAAAAAAGAAATACCAAGTAGAAAAGGGTATCCAGGGTATCTATACACAGATTTTGCTTCACTATATGAAAGGACTGGTAAAATTAAAGGTAAAAAGGGAACGATCACGCAATTACCGATTTTGACAATGCCTGGAGAAGACATATCTCATCCAATTCCAGATACTACTGGCTATATAACTGAAGGACAATTGGTTTTGAATCGTAATATAGATAAAAAAGGTATATATCCCCCGTTTGAGGTTTTAGCGTCAATTTCACGTTTAATGAAGGATGCTATTGGTGAAAAGACGACTAGAGAAGATCACGCTGATGTAAGCTCTCAATTGTTATCTTCTTACTCCGCGGCTCTTGAAGTTAGAGATCTTATATCTATTGTAGGAGAAGATGGTTTAAATTTTAATCAAAAAGCCTTATTGAAGTTTGGAGAAGCATTTGAAATGTCTTTTTTAAATCAAAGCCATACTGAAAACAGAGACATTGAAACAACATTAAATTTAGCTTGGAAAGCATTATCTCATATTCCAAGGCACCAGCTATTGAGAATTCGTCAAGAATTTGTTGATAAATACTATGTAGGAGAGGTGTAGATTAAAGCGTCATTTCGTGAATTTAAACCTACTAAAACCAATTTGCTCTTGTTAAAAAAAAAATTAACATTTGCTGTTAAGGGGGAAAACTTCTTAAAATTCAAATTGGAACAGATAATATATGAAATTAAAGAGAACTGGGATAAATACATAAAGAATCGTGATATTTTCATCGATTTATATAAAGAAACTATGATCAAGCTTAACCAAACCTATAAAGAAATGGGAAAAAGAGATTTTCTCCTAATTAGCAGTTTAAGTAAGATCCAGTTTCAACCAAAAATAAATGTAAAATATACTAAAAAGATAGGCTCGTTAATTCCATTAATTGAATATGAATTGATAAGAGAAGAATTACTTCCTGCCTATTCATTTGAGAATACAAGCCATTATTTGGATGATTTAATAACAGTTTTAATAAAATTTTTTAATCAAATAATCGTTTTTGCTATGCTGGAAGATATAATGCTAAATATCTCTTATTCTTATCGAAAAATAAACCGAAGGATTAGAGGCTTGAAAAACATAATAATTCCCGAATTACAACTCGATATAAAAAAAATTAAAGGGATATTAGAAGAAAATGAAAGAGAAAATTACGTTAGATTAAAAAATACAAAAGACTTAATAACAAAAGAAGTTTAAGTTAGTGAGATTTAACTATGACAGAAAAAAGTAATATGGTTTTGTTTAAGGTTGACATTAATCAAAATTATAAGGACATCCTTTTACAACATTTGGCCCAACTTGGTTTAGTACACATCAAAACTCAACCGGAATTAAGCGAATTATTTGAAAAGGACGATATAATTTTAGAAAAAATTAATGATCTAAGCCAAAGTTTAGAATACTTATTTAAAAATCTCGATATTACTGAATCTGATGTGCAAAAACTAAATATTGAGCCAGATCAAAGGAAAAAATTTGAAGTTAAAGATATTAGTAATTTAATAAGCCAATTAACAAACGAAATTAACTATTACTCTAACCGAGTTGATGAGTTAAAAAAGTATCATACATCAATTGAAATAGAACTAGAAAAAATAAATACAATACACGCTAGTTACCTCTTTTTAGAAAAATATAAATTAACCAGAGACAAATTAAATAAATTCCACCATTTAGAATTTAAAGCTTTTACTACATTTTCAAAAAATTTGGAAAACATAGAGAATATATTTGAGTTTTCTCATTTCCCTAATTTTCTTCATTACGATTATTTGAGTAATGATAGATTAGCATTTTTTATAATATATCCAAAGGAACAGGAGGAAGAATTCAGAGATAGAATCCGCATAATTCATGCAGAGGAAATGCCAATTCTAAAAAAATATTTACTTTCTACCGGAATAAACTTTCCTCGAATTGCAAAAGAAATAAAGTTCATTATAACGTCTTATAACAAGAATCAAAAAGAGTTGGAAAGGTTAAGGGATGATAACCTACTTCTTTTTGCCGCCGCCTATGAAATCGTTCAAAATCTAGAAGAATATAACTGGGTTTCACATCAATTCGAAGTTTTACCTTTTAATCGAAGTAGTTTGAGCTTTTACCTTCCTAGTGAGAAAAAAGAGGAAATTCAACAAGGATTATTGGGAAAATTTGAGGATAAAATAACGATTGAATCGATTGATATCAAAAAGCATAAATTTGTAACATTAAAAGAAGACATAGATCATGTACATTCGGGGAAATTGAAAGATAAAAAGGATGATTCTGATTCTAAGGAAGAATCTACTGAGCACGAGGAGAAAAAAAAGGATTTGAGAGATAGTGCCCCTACTATTATGAGAAATAACTTCTTGGTTAGACCTTTTGAAACCATTACTAAAATGTATGGAGTTCCTACTTACTCTGAAATTGATCCTACACCTATAATTGCGATAACATTCCCAATTTTATTTGGTATAATGTTTGGGGATATGGGGCACGGTTTAGTTTTAATTATATCGGGTTTAGTTGGTTGGTTAGTTTTTAGAAATAAAAAAGGGAAAGATTTTTTAAATTTTTGCTGGATCATTTTATATTGCGGAATTGGTGCTGTAATATTCGGATTTCTCTATGGTGAATTCTTTGGCATGCACGAGATAAAGTTATTAAATACCGTTTTTATGCATTTAGAACCGGTCACTATTCCCATAATAAATATTACTCTAAATAATCCATTAGGTAACATTATGACCGTTTTCAAGTTTGCCGTATTAATTGGAGTATTTCACCTTAATCTGGGTTGGTTTGTGCAATTTTTGAACTATTGGAATCAATCTAGGAAATTTTTAGGTTTTACTGATTCTTTAGTGAAAATAATCCTATTGACTGGGGGAACGATTTTAATTTTTACTTATGGTTTTGATATTTATACCTGGTTAGAACCACCTTACCCAATTCTTCTGCCATTAGTTCCTGGTATATTATTAATTGTTTTAAAACCATTTGGTAAGATATTCCACTTATCTTATTTAAAAGAAGAGACGGTTGGAGGACTTATAGGTGAAGGTACTATGGAAGCGTTTGAAACTTTATTGTCAATCATGAGTAATGCGGCTTCTTATATAAGATTACTCGCTTTAGCCCTAGCACACATATCTCTAATGATTGCAATTATAGCTATGGGTGATTTAATTCAAGGTGAAGGTATTGTTAACGATATCGTTAGTATATTTGGTTCTATATTTGGTAATATGCTTGTTATATTGCTTGAGGGATTATTAGTTTTTATAAATGCAATCAGACTTCATTTTTATGAATTTTTCTTTAAATTTTATCAAGGAAGTGGCGTGAATTATATTCCATTCTACTCAAATGATAATTATTCTGTAATTATTTTCGAGGTAACTAGCATTAAAGATGTAATATCCGAAGAAATTGAAAGAGAAATTGAATCAAAAGTAACACATGATGACATAATTAAGGCAGAAAAACTAATTTCTAAAAAATATTTTTAATATCAACTTTATTTCCAAATGTTGGAAAATAAGAAATACCTATTAAAATGACAGAAAAAAACATTTATAATGAAAGGAAAGAAAGGAAATTTCTTAGAATCCTACTATTAATCATATTTCTGTCTATTATAATCTTTTTATACTTTGTTTTAGTTAATCTCGGGATCAACCCATTCCTTGTAATCTTAATGTTAGCTTTCGTGTCTTTAATCACTATAGGTTCTTTTTTCATGAAGAACAGAAAGAAATCAATTTATTCCGAATTATTTCCCGACAAAAAACGGAATAAAATTCAACGCCCTCCCAGAAAAAGAGAATTGAAAATAAAAGCTGAGTCTGAGGTTTTTGAAAAAACAAAATTTCGAGATGTTAACCTTGATTTTAAATATCGAAAAACTCTCATTAATAAATGCGAAAATTGTGGAATGATCATAACAAATTATAAAAAATATTGCCCTATATGCGGTAAATCTATAGAACTAAAAGAGCTTATTAAGAAATGTAGCAATTGCGGGATGACTATTCCAAAATCTACTAAAAAATGTCCTATTTGTAGGACAAGAACAATATAATTCAGAGAAAAATGTCCTATTAAATGGTAAAAAGTTAAAATGATTGTAGAAAGTAAAGATTCTCAAGAAGGGTTCATATCTGCTGTTAATGGGTCACTTGTGGAGATAAAAGGGTTGGAAAATGATGTCAGGCTTAATGATTTAATTAAAATAAGTAAGCATAATTTCTTATGTCAAGTAATCCAAATCTACTCTGACCGTATTATTGCTCAGTCCTTTGAAAATACTAATAGTATAAAATTGAACGAAAAAGTTATCAGACTTCACGAACCCTTATCTATGGAATTAGCACCTGGGCTATTAGCAAATGTTTTTGATGGAATACAAAGACCATTAGACCTTACATTCGAATTTTTTCAAGAAGGAAGATTAAATAAAGGACTTGAATTTCCATCTCTTTCAAGGACTAAAAAGTGGCATTTTATTCCAACTAGAAAAACAAATGATTTGGTTTTTAGTGGTGACGAGATTGGGACGGTTCAAGAAACTTATATGTTAAATCATAAAATAATGGTGCCACCAGGAAAATCAGGTGTATTGTCTTTTATTGCTGAAGAAGGAGATTATACAATTATTGATGATATCTATAGCTTAAAAAAGGATGATGAAGACAAATATTTTTGCATGCTACAAAAATGGCCAGTAACCGAGAGAAAGCCTTTTAGCCAAAAAGTACAACCAAGAGAGCCACTTCTGACTGGCGTTCGTACAATAGATTTATTATTTCCTGTAGCTAAAGGCGGAACTTTTGCAATACCTGGAGGGTTTGGAACTGGAAAAACTATTATCCAGCAAAACATAGCTAAGTATTGCAGTGCGGATATTTGCGTTTTTATAGGTTGTGGGGAACCCGGGAATGAAATAGCTAACTTTCTTAAGCAATTCACTGAAACAATAGATCCTGACACTGGAAGGCCGTTATTAGACCGTATAGTTTTAATTGTGAATACATCTAATATGCCAGTATCTGCTCGTGAAGCAAGTTTATTCTCTGGAATTACAATTGCGGAATATTATAGAGATATGGGATACGATGTTGCGGTTATAGCAGATAGCATTTCAAGATGGGCTGAATCTTTAAGAGAGATATCCGGGTTATTAGAAGAAATGCCTGCTGAAGAAGGCTACCCCGCATATTTACCTTCTAAGTTATCAAGTTTTTATGAAAGAGCAGGTATTGTT
>Ga0209977_10000746_pt1 | contig 13268 bp, 11 predicted proteins | sample SumtaG_2_FD_183113 | JGI IMG/M metagenome (GOLD analysis project Ga0209977, IMG submission 183113) | Deep subsurface microbial communities from Indian Ocean to uncover new lineages of life (NeLLi) - Sumatra_00607 metaG (SPAdes) (version 2) | ecosystem: Environmental > Aquatic > Marine > Oceanic... | reverse complement strand
AGCAAACAAAACATTATTGGTAACTTTTGTCCTCAAACCTTATTTGAAGGAAGAGGCAAGAAAGGCTGAAGTGAGATCGGAAATATTCAAAGGTGATAAAGCCCCCTCTAAAATCCTAAAATTCTTTACATCTCCTGCTGGCATAGCAATAATAGTCGCCTCTACTGGTTTAGTCGCCTATGGTATTATCAAGCTGCTTGAAAAGGAAGAAGAAGCATCGCCCTTTAAGGACTGAAAATATAAAAGCAAGAAATAAATAGTACGTCTCGTTAAAGAACCAACATCTTCTCTTTATCCCGTCTCTCCCAAAAAGAAACTCAATGTGTTGATTGTCGGCATATTGGGCCTGATGACCTTCACAATGCTCGCCTTCTTTCTTGAATCTCTTGAAAAGCATAAACAAAAAGCAACTAGATTATAGAAAATAAACATGGAAAATTTAATATTTCTTATTTATATTAGTCGTTCAGGTTCAACATATTTATGCAAGTTATTAGATAAATATAAAGATATAGGGGTAAGCATTGAAGCTGTTTTCCCAGATGGAATAATAAATAGACCATTAACTATCAAAAATGAGTTACACGTAGAATATGCTATAAAGAAATTATATAAAAATATTAAATTCAAAGAATGGGGAATTAATGAAGAAGATTTAATCGCAGAAATAAAGAGGAATAATAACTATCCAATCACTTTTGATAAGCTTTTATCTACCCTATTGAAATTATATTTTAGAAAAAAGAAGCCAAGTACCAAAATATATATTTATAAAAGCCCCTATGCCGGGCATATAGGAGAAGTTAAAAAAATATTCCCTAACTCAAAGTTTGTTTTCATAATAAGAGATGGAAGGGCTATTTATTATTCCCAAAAAAAATCAAAAGAAAGTACCAAAGGAAAGCCTATGACTGATAATCCTATTAGGACCGCTATTGGATATAATAAAGTTATTAGAGAAGTAATTAAATATGAAAATAAAAGCTGGCTAGAAATAATAAAATATGAAGATTTAATTAGAAATAAAAATTTTGAAATAGATAAATTGCTAAAATTTCTTAACGTAAATTCGAAAAAAGTTGGATCCTCAAATTATTTTGAAAAAATCCCTAACAATCAAAAATATTTACATAAAAACATAAAATCAGGACCTATTGTTAGCCGAATTAACGTCTGGAAGAAAAAACTATGTGTGGAAGAGCGTTTTGTTTTTCAACAAGCTTGTTTTAAAACATTATATAGTTTCAATTATCCAATGGAAAAAATAGATTTCGGAAAAATGAAACAAATATATATTTATTATAAATTTTATCTACATTATATTTTTAAAAGATTTTTAGATAAATTTAGAGCCTTTCTAGATTTCGATTATTTACTAAATAGAATATGGTATAAATTATTTAAATAAATTATTTACCATTATGAAAACAAATAAAAATAATTTAACTCAAAGAACTCTTTCTGGTTTAAAATGGTCGTTTTTATCTGCATTTTCACAGGCAATTCTTAAATTGGGTATTATTTCGGTACTTGCACATTTGCTTCCCCCAAAAGATTTTGGCTTGTTAAGTATTGCACTAATTTTTGCAGGATTAGCACAGTTCATTTCTCAATTGGGAATTGGACAAGCCGTTATTCAAAAAAAAGATTTAAAAAAAAATCATATTCGTGCAGGATTTACATTAGTTATTATTTTTGGTTTTTCAATGTTTATTTTGCTTTGGTCTTCTGCCCCTTTGATAGCCGTCTTTTTTAAAATTCCAGAACTAAAAAATGTACTAAGAGTGTTAAGTATTACATTTTTAATAGGAAATTTCGGAGTTCTTGCAGATTCATTGTTAAGAAAAAGCATTCGCTTTAAAGAAATAATGATTGCTGAGATAGTTTCTTATATTATTGGTTATGGAGTTGTTGGAATTTCATTAGCTTTGATGAAAAAAGGAGTATGGGCACTGGTAATTGCAATAGTCGTACAGAGTTTTATATATGTAATTATTATTTTTTCCTGTTCATCTCATTCTATATTGCCTCTATTTTCTAAGAAAGATTTTAATGAATTATTAAATATTGGGGGTGGATTTACAATTGGAAGAATTTTTAATCTTGCAGCAATTCAAGGTGATAATTTTGTTGTTGGAAGATTATTAGGGACAGAGGTGTTAGGGCTGTATAGCCGTGCTTACCAATTAATTATATTGCCAGTAAATTACTTTGCCCATGTATTGGATAAAGTTCTTTTTCCTGCTATGGCAGAAATACAAATAGAAACGCTTCGCCTAAAAAAAATTTTTCTAAGAGGAATTGAATTGACATCAATAATTGCTTTTAACACTAGTATTTTAATGTTTTTTGCAGCCCCTGAAATTATAGGAAGTTTATTTGGTCCAAAATGGAATGAGGCAGTGCCTGTTCTTCAAATTCTTTCATTATGTGTTCTTTTTAGAACAGGTTATAAGATTAATGACTCATTAGCGCGAGCACTTGGACTTGTTTATAAAAGAGCATGGAGGCAAGGAATCTATGCCGGGATTGTCATAATCGGATCAATTTTAGGTTCGAAATGGGGAATTTCAGGTGTCGCAATTGCTATTGTCTCAGCAGTTTTTGTAAATTATTTATTAATGTCTCAATTAAGCCTAAAAGTTCTTCAAATATCATGGCATGAATTTATTCGAGCCCATTTACCATCTATTCGGATATCAGTTTTTATTATAATTGTATTACTTCCTTTTTTATATTTTTTCAGATTTCTTGGAATACCAATATGGTATAGATTTGTAGGGATATTAATAGTAATATTTATAGGGGTATTATCATCTCCGTTCATTTTGTCAAAAAAAAGTTTTGGATCGGCTATTAAATGGGTTCTATCAATAATTGATATCAAACATCTCGGTCCATTAACCTTTGTTATAAAACGGATTTTATATTGAGATATTGAAAAAAGTATAGTTTTTTTGCTAGCTATGCGTGAACATATTGATATAATGAATCAAGCTAGCGTCATTATTCTAATACAAAAAGACGACTTTAAAAGCAAAGCCTGGTCGCAGGCAACAAAACGACTGAAGCTGGGGGATTTAGTTCCAATTTCAGGAAGCCCAATGTATATGCCGTTTGTTCTTGCGTACTATATCTTGGGGAGAAGCCTTCCCGATGCCATTGTATTTCGATATCTGAATGATTACCCCTCTCTTTTTCGTTCAGTAGTAAGAACCATCACGGACCTCCTGACTGTATTCCTTGCGAAAATCGCCGACATTTCAATTTTGTGGATTTGCCATAACATTGATAAAGAATCTTCTTCTTATTATCCAACTCTTACGCATATGAGACGAAGTATGCTGAAACGATATTCAAAAAAAATATTTGTTATGGATGAGCTATTGGTCAATCCTTGTATAAACATACTTGGCGTTCCTGAAAAAAGAATCGATTGCCTGTGTTTTGGCAGAACAGATATCGTTGATATGCCGGAAGTTCAGGAGGCTTGCTCCACAGAACAAATAATAGACATGGTTCGGAAGTGGAAAATCTCCTTAAAAAAAGCGCAAAGGGCGCCTTTGATTGGTCTTTGGATAGGAACCCCTAGCGGGAAAAGCCTATATGGATTGAAAATCCTCGCAAGCATAGCAAAACAATCAATAAAAGAGGACTTGTCTCTCGCTTTCTTGATCATTGGACCAATTGGAAAATGGCTTTTCCAGAGAGATGCTGTGGTATATAAGGACCTTAATGCCAATAAAAAAATCTTGATGATTGATGGATATATCAATATACCAGCTAGCCGATGGAGAGAGCTTTGTGGCTTTATATGGAAACCAAATAATGATTATTCTATCACTCTCACCGCTTACAATAGTGCCACCGCCGGGCTGCCGCTTGTTGCGTTCAAAGGGACCTTCTTCGGTGATTTCATAATCCATTACCACTTAGGAGTTGTGATAAAACCAGAGAATCCAGTTGTAAAAGAGTTGATGAATGATTTACGTCAATGGAAGCAGTCTTATTCGTCTTCATTTTTGGAACAAAAAACATGGGATTACGGTGCAAAGCAATTATTTAAGGCAGTAGGAAAATCATGAGCGACTTTCCCGGACAAACCAAAATACGAAACGAAATCACTATAAATGAGAAAGACCCTTCCGCCCAGCATGCCACCGGAAAACGATGGGCAATGCTCATGGGTTTAACATTTTTTTTATCAGTCCCGGCGATGCCAATTGGTATGGGTTTGACTACCTCAAGGGTAGCTATAGTACTTCTTTTTTTTCTTGCCTTGTTTAAGATATCACGAAATAATGGTCGCATACCGTTTACTACCCTTATCCCGATTTCTGCCGCAAGCGTTGCTTTTCTTGCATATACCATCAGCATGATTGTAAATGGAGGCAGTTGGTGGTTTTTATTCTCTTGGCTTCCACTAGGCCTTTTGAGTTCTCTTATAGCAATTTGTATTGCTGACTTGGGGCGCCAAAATACTAAATTCTTTGTTGGCACCATAGCATTTTTAAGTATTTTGTTATGTGTACTTATTATGATAGTAATAGCGAGAAATGGCGTATTGTTTTCCAGTGGAAGATTAATGAGACATTTTTTAAACGACCAAATGCCGGTTGGCCTGAATAGGTTCATAAACTCATTTGTTATTTATGCCGGTATATCCATGGGAGCTCTTTATTTTCGGATTGCTAAAGGCAAGTTATGGAGTACGGTATTCATCGTCCCTGTACTTTTTTCTATATATCTTTCGTTTTCAGGAGGCTCAAGACAAAATTTTCTTGCTTTAATTGTATTTTTGTTATTTTTTATTCTTATTACTGTAAATATTCGTAGAGCATCCTCTTGGTTTTCTTCATATATCAGACGCATTATTATTATAGTTTTTATATGTATAGCCGGAGTATTAGGTGCAATCCATTTGGGATGGCTTGAGCAAGATTGGATTGCGCGCCGCTTCTTTCCATTGCTTATTGAGGGTGAGATGAGTTCAAGTGATCAAACTCGTTTAAACATAGCATCAGTAGCTATAGAAGCTTCGCTCAATAGAGGGGGCTTAGGCATTGGACCGGGTCAGTTTGTTGAGTCAGTTGGTAATTACCCCCATAATGGATACTTTGGTTTTTTAGCTGAATCTGGACTTCTATTCGGGGGGCCAGCGCTTATTTTCATTTTTGCTATGGTGTTAGTCTCATGGGTAAAGCGGAAGCAATTGCATCATCCTTTAAATGAAATTGCCTGGGTTGTGTTTTTAACTGTCGCGTTATTTATGGTGAACCTGAACGATTTGTTTAAAGAACCTGCATTTTGGACCACATTGGGACTTGCGATTGGATTGTCTGCAAGAGCTAAACTTCCCCCTTATCGATGAGAAAAAAATGAAAATAGCTTTCGGCTTTTTCATTTGATCGTGAGAAAAGAAATTGAGACAAACAAGATCAAGTATAGCCTGAGCAACGCAATTGTAAATTATAAAGTAATGAGAGCAAAATAAAAGAAAAAATGGTTAATCGGAAAACTAAATGGAAGATCATTTTTATTGCTCCGGCCACGAGTCAACCTCGCTATCACAAACGTGTGGTACAGTTTTTAAAATTTTGCGATGTAGAAGTTTTTGCTTTCACTCGTGGTTTATATGAAGAAAATACTTTTCCTCCAGAAATTTCCCTAACTTTATTAGGGAAGGTAAATCCTCGCAAGTATTTTCAAAGAATTTTCAAATTGATTCCAGCTATTTTCAAGATAAGAAAGCATTTAAAGGGCAAGAAGAATCATCTCTTTTATGCCCTAAGTTTTGACTGCATGTTATTAGCCAGGCTTTCGGGCATCAGGCATGGCTTTTATGAAGTCTCTGATCTACGTCAGACTGAGGGTGTTGGAAAAGTTGCTCTTATATTTGAGAAATTTATGTTTAGAGATATTTTTGGTCTAGTTTTGACTTCACGCTTTTTTTACGAGGATTTTTATAAAAAAAAGAGGTTCATTCCTACCGAGAAAGTTTTCATAATTGAAAACAAAGTGAACCCTATCTTAGTAAATAAACGTCCAAATTCTAAGAATTTTTCACAGAAACGAATGAAAATAGGTTTAATTGGCTCTTTAAGGTACAAGAAATCAACTGAACTCCTTTTAAACTTCGTCCAGAAAAGACCAAAATCTTATGTTATTGAATGTTTTGGAGACGGTCCTCTTCGTTGGCTAGTTGAATCATATGTTTGTGAAAACATTCGCTACTATGGTAGCTTTAAAAATCCTGAGGAGTTACCCAATATTTATTCCCGAATAGACTTGAATTATGTTGTTTATGATAACCACTTCTTGAATGTTCGCCTATTAACCCCTAACAAACTTTACGAATCTGGTTATTTTGGCGTTCCTATTGTTTGTTGCGATGGAACATCAGTAGGCAGAGAGGTTGTCAAATGGAATATTGGAAAGATGATACGAATACAAAATCCTGAACTTTTCGAGAAAGATTTGAGTTCTATAGATAGAGTCTGGTTACAGCAATGCTCTGAAAATTGTTTTAAATTGCCAAGTGCGGATCTTCTCGATGATGGTGAAAAGATAATTAAGACCATGCTCATGGATTTCATATAAACAAAAGAATAGATTTATACTTCTTATCTTGCAATGAGAATATCTGCATATGAGTAAATTAGTAAAAATATTTGACAAATATTTGTATCCTGATTTTCAAGATAATTGGGATAACAATTTCCTCAGAGATAGAGTAATTAAATATATGCGTCCAAATAATAAAATCCTTGACCTCGGAGCTGGAGCAGGAATTGTAGAACAGCTCAATTTTAAAGGACTTGCATCATGCATCTGTGGTGTAGATATTGATACTCGCGTATTAGATAATCCTTATTTAGATGAGGCAAAAGTAGGTCGTGCTGAAAGCATACCATATGAGGACAACTCATTTGATATAGTAATATCAATTAATGTTTTAGAACATTTATCAGATCCAGAAAAGATATTTAAAGAAGTCCATAGAATCTTAAAAAAAGACGGTGTATTTATTGTCAAAACACCTAATAAATATCATTATGTTAAAATATTAGCCAGCCTAACTCCTCATTGGTTTCATCTTTACTATAATAGAATTCGAAGGCGAACAGAAAAAAATACTTTCCCAACATTATACAAAGCTAATAGCAAAAAGAAGATTATTTATTATGGAGAGTCAACTGGTTTTAAGGTGGAAAGTATAGAAATAATTGAAGGACGCCCCGAATATCTCAGAATAAGTTGGCCAACTTACTTATTAGGCACAATATATGAGAAAATAGTAAATAGTACTGAATTCTTACACCATTTTAGAGTGGTAATATTAGCATGTTTAAGAAAAAAATAAAACAAATGCTTCAAAATTTAAAAAGATAAGGTAAAGTTTATTAATATTCCTATCCCTTCTGAAAAGTCTGGATATCATCTTATAAAGGCTAAGGAACTCCTTTTTCTTTCTGCTCAAACAGATGTCTTGATCTATGAGAATATGTCGGCGACGAGTAGTAGTTTTAAAATTATTAAAGTAGAGAATAGATAATGGGCTACTTAGCATACTTTGAGCGTGTAATTTATGCCTATTTAATTAACAAAAATAGTCATCTTTCTTTCTGGCACGGCGAGCCTGAAGTTAATGAAAAAGCCTCCCTTACTGAACTTGGGGAATATTACATGCCTTTTTTATATAAGGCCAACTATCAAGGTCCTTTTGATGAAAAGGGAATCCCAATATTAGATTATAAAGGTAAAGTTGGGAAACAATATAATCCTATTGCCATAGCTCAATATGGATTAGGACACTATAATCTATATAAAAGAACCAGTAATGATAAATATTTTAATATTTTCTTAAAACAAGCTAATTGGTTAGTAGAACATTTGGAAACAAATCTGAAAGGACTACATGTTTGGAATCATCATTTTGATTGGGAATATAGAGATCCTCTCAAATCTCCCTGGTACTCAGCTCTTTCCCAAGGGCAGGGAATTTCAGTTTTAGCCAGAGCTTTTAAAGAAACCCAGCAAAAAGAATATCTTGGTGCAGCCCAAAAAGCTTTTGAATCATTCAAATATGATATTTTTGAAGGCGGCGTAAAATATACCGATAAAAATGGATATATCTGGTTTGAAGAAGCTATTGTTACTCCACCCACACATATATTAAATGGGTTTCTATGGTCTCTTTGGGGGATTTATGACTATTATTTGCTTACCAAAGAAAAAGAAGCAGAAGAATTGTTTGAAAAATCAATAGAAACTTTAAAAGAAAACTTAAGGTTATATGATAATGGTTTCTGGTCTCTATACGAATTTTCGGGAACTAAATTAAAAATGATAGCTAGTTCTTTCTATCATAGCCTTCACATAATTCAGTTAAGAGTGATGTATAAACTAACAAAAGAAAAGTTATTCAATAATTATGCTAACAAGTGGAATGAGTATAGAAGGAAAATATTGAATAGAAATTTGGCTTTAATTTATAAAGCTATATTTAAATTGTTATATTATTAAACGACCGCCTTTTTATGCACATCCTATTTATTCATCAAATATTTCTTTCCCCTAAGGAAGCAGGAAGTACTAGGCATTTCGAACTCGCAAAACATCTTGTTAAAAAAGGAAATAGAGTAACCATAATAGGCAGCACAGTAAGTTATTTAACAGGAAAGGTGCAAGAAAGATTCAAGGGAAAATTTTTATATAAAGAGGTCATTGGAGGAGTCGAAATTGTTAGAGTTTGGACTTATTCAAAGATACACAAAAATTATGTAAAGAGACTACTTAGCTTCATTTCGTTTATGATCTCGAGCATTATAGGGGGCCTGAGAACTGACAAGATAGATATTGTCATCGCTTGCTCTCCCCAAATTTTTACAGGTATTTCCGGATATGTACTAAGCAAAATAAAGAGAGTGCCTTTTATTTTCGAAATAAGAGACCTTTGGCCAAAATTTGCAATTGAGATAGGGATATTAACCAGTTCTTTAATTATTTTTTTGGCAGAGCTCCTCGAGAAATTTATTTATAAAAAAGCAGATTATTTCATTATCAATTCACCCGGATTCTATGACCATTTGGAAAAATTTGGGATTCAACAGAATAAAATTTTTCTTATACCTAACGGAGTAGATACCAAAGCTTTCATGCCAGAAAATAAATATAACCGAGTAAGGAAAGAATTAGAACTAGATAAAAATTTCATTGTTATGTATTTGGGAGCTCATGGTCTGGCCAACAGTTTAGATACTATAGTTCACTCTGCCCGTCTCCTCATAGATTATTCTGAGATAAAATTTCTATTTGTTGGCGACGGCAAAGAAAAAAAGCGCCTAGCAAAATTAAGAAATGAATATAAATTAAGAAATGTTATTTTTATTGATGCTCAGCCAAAAGAAAGGATGCCTGAATTTTGCAACGCGGCAGACATTTGTGTGGCGACTTTAAAAAAACTGGATTGCTTTACAACAACTTACCCGAACAAAATATTTGATTATATGGCGTGTGGGCGACCAACCATTTTAGCAATTGACGGTGTAGCAAGAGAAGTAATAGAAAATGCAAAAGCTGGTGAGTTTGTTGAGCCTGAAAACCCCAAACATTTAGCAGTAACTATACTAAAATATTATAAAAACCCCATTCTGATTAAAGAGTACGGAAGGCATGCTCGAAAATATGTCGTAGACCACTTCGATAGAGAAAAAATTGCTGAAAATCTTAATAGCTCCTTAAATAAAGTTCTAAAGTCACATATTTAAGTTCAGAGATGAAATGATAAAGCTTTTATGTATCGTAGGAACTCGTCCAAACTTTATGAAAATAGCTCCTATCATAAACCAAATGGAAAAATATAATTCGGTTCATTCACCCCAGGAAATCTTTGAATATTTGCTGGTTCATACCGGTCAGCATTATGATGACAATATGTCTGATCATTTTTTCAAGGATTTACAGATGCCCCCGCCTGACATCCATCTTGGCATTGGCTCAGGGACTCATTCTGAGCAAACTGCAAAAATTATGATAAAGTTTGAAAAAGTCTGCTTTCAAGAAAATCCTGATTTGGTCATAGTTGTTGGTGATGTAAATTCTACTTTAGCATGTTCTATAGTTGCAGCTAAGCTATTAATTCCTGTTGCCCATATAGAAGCGGGGCTCAGAAGTTTTGATCGGAGAATGCCAGAAGAGGTTAACAGGATCGTTACTGATTCTTTAAGTGAATACCTCTTTACTACATGTCGAGATGCCAATGAAAATTTAAAAATCGAGGGCGTTCTACAAAATAAAATCTATTTTGTTGGAAATGTAATGATAGATACTCTTCTTAAATTCAAAGAAATAGCCAACTCAAAAGTAAAAAGATTCAATAAATTAAAAGCTTTAAATTATGGATTATTAACCTTGCATCGCCCCAGTAATGTGGATAACAAAAAAAATTGTCATCAAATATTTGAAGCTCTAACTGAAATATCTAAGAAGGTTCCTATTATTTTCCCAGCGCATCCTCGGACTCAAAAGATGATTGATGAATTTGGCTTTTCTCACTTCTTTCAAAAAAAATTACCTTTTAATCTTGCTCAAATGAGAGGAATCTACATAATTCCCCCTCTGAGCTATCTAGAATTTATATATTTGATGGGTAGCGCAAAATTAATATTGACTGATTCGGGGGGCATTCAAGAAGAAACTACAGTATTCGGAATTCCTTGCTTAACTTTAAGGGAAAATACCGAGCGTCCCATTACTATAAAAGAAGGAACCAATACCCTTGCAGGTGCTAATAAGGAGAAAATTATTAAAGAATCTTTTAATATACTCAATGGCAAAGGGAAGACAGGGAAAATTCCCGAACTATGGGATGGTAAAGCCAGCCAAAGGATTATGAATATCTTATTAGAGGGATTTTCAAAGAATTAATAAATATTTCTAAAAAGCTTTTCATCCAGAAGGAAACTAACAAATATAAGGTTATGAATATTCATTCGATCATAAAACGCATATTTGATTTAATATCTGGTTTAGTGGGAATAATTATTTTCGCAATTCCTTTTTTAATTATTATAATTATAATAAAAACAATCTCAAAAGGCCCTGTGTTTTTCAAACAGTTTCGCCCCGGCAGAAATGGCAAATTATTTATCCTATATAAATTCAAAACTATGACCGAGCTAAAAGATGAAAGTGGAAATTTACTTCCAGATGAAAAGAGATTAACGAAAATTGGAATATTTTTAAGAAGATTTAGTTTGGATGAGATTCCTGAATTATGGAATGTTATGAAAGGCGATATGAGTCTTGTAGGTCCTCGACCCTTGTTAGAGGAATATTTAGAAAGGTATACTCCAGAACAATCACGAAGACACGAGGTGAAACCAGGTATTACTGGTTGGGCACAAGTTAATGGAAGAAATGCAATAACATGGGAAGAAAAATTCAAATATGATATCTGGTATGTAGATAACAAGACTCTATGGTTGGATTTTAAAATTATTTTTATGACTATTATAAAAGTTATAAAGGGAGAAGGAATTAGTTATCCTGGGCAGGCAACAATGGAAGAATTTAAGGGAGTTAATTATGAGAAATAAAAAGAAAGTTATTATTCTAGGAGTGGGAGGTTTTGCAAGAGAAACTCTCTGGGTTTTTAGAGAAGCAAACAAAGAAAAAAATGAGTGGGAAATTTTAGGATTTATAGATGAAAACAAAGAAACACATGGAAAGATTATTTGCGATTTTCCAGTATTAGGGGAATTTGAATGGTTTGATAAAAAAAATTACAATGATGTCTACGTAATAACTGCTATAGGTTCACCTAAAACTAAGAAAAAAGTTATAGAAAAGGCAATAAAGAGAAATTTAAAATTTTGTTCTATAATCCATCCTACAACCAGGATGTCAGAATACGTTGAAATAGGAAACGGAACTATAATTGCTGCAGGAAATATTCTAACCACCCAAATAAAAATCGGAAACCATGTTATTCTAAATTTAGATTGCACTATTGGACATGATGCATTAATAGAAGATTATTGCAATATTAATCCAGGGGCCCATATTAATGGAAACGTCCATCTAGGAAAAGGAGTTGACTTCGGAACTGGAGCTGTTACTGTTCAAGGTATAAATGTCGGAGCTTGGTCAATAATTGGTGCGGGGACTGTAATCGTCTCAGATATACCCTCTAATGTAACAGCAGTGGGTATTCCCGCTAAAATAATTAAAGTCCATTCAGATTGAAGATATAAAATTAATTAGAACTCCCTTCCTATTCATTTTAGTAAAAACCCATTTTTACGTTATTGAAAGAAAATTTGAATCCAAAATTAGCAATTGAGGGGGGAAACCCTGTTCGAACTGCGCCATGGTCGCCTTGGCCTTATTTTGAAAAGGATGAGATTGATGCGGTCTGCGCCGTATTGAAATCAGGAAAGGTAAATTACTGGACTGGAGAGGAGGTGCAGGCTTTTGAGAAAGAATTTGGTAAATTTCTCGATGCAAAATACGCTATAGCCGTAGCAAATGGTTCAGTAGCCCTTGAGCTTGCTCTGGCGACGCTTGGAATCGGATATGGGGATGAAGTTATAGTGCCAAATCGCACTTTTATCGCTACCGCCAGTTGCTGTGTGATGCGTGGCGCAATTCCTGTTTTCGTAGATATTGACCGTAATAGCCAGAATATATCCACAGAATCAATAAGGAAAGCGATAACACCAAAAACAAGGGCCATTATATGCGTCCATCTGGCAGGATGGGCATGTGAAATGGATGAGATTCTGGCGTTAGCAAAGGCAAATGGGTTGTATGTAATAGAAGACTGTGCTCAGTGTCTCGGGGGGAAATATAAAGGAAAAATGTTGGGTACAATTGGCGATATTGCGACATTTTCATTCTGTCAAGATAAGATTATGACTACAGGCGGTGAGGGAGGCATGCTGGTCACAAATAACGAAGATTGGTATCGAAAAGGCTGGAGTTACAAGGATCATGGTAAGGACTTCGATTTCTATATAAATTATATAAAAACGGAATCATACTATACCTCTCTTGGGACTAACTGGCGCATGACGGCTATGCAGGCAGCAATAGGAAGAACAGCTTTGCCAAAGGTTATCAAATGGCTCAAAAAACGGCGTAGATTCGCTAAAATGATGAATGATGGGCTTAAGGATGCGCCAGGAATTCGTGTGACACTTCCCCCTGAATATATCGAACACGCATATTATAAGTATCATGTATTTATAAAGCCGGAGGAATTG
>Ga0209977_10000745_pt1 | contig 13276 bp, 16 predicted proteins | sample SumtaG_2_FD_183113 | JGI IMG/M metagenome (GOLD analysis project Ga0209977, IMG submission 183113) | Deep subsurface microbial communities from Indian Ocean to uncover new lineages of life (NeLLi) - Sumatra_00607 metaG (SPAdes) (version 2) | ecosystem: Environmental > Aquatic > Marine > Oceanic... | reverse complement strand
TTATAAATAGAATAAGTGGACAGTTTACAGGCTCTCCTGAGTTTACATTTAGAAAACAACAGGCTCAAGGTGCATTGCAAAATCAACTAGCCGCAGCCGGTCTTGGCGGAAGTGGGGCTGCAATCCAGCAAACCGGACAATTAGCTTCTAATCTAGCGGGTCAGGGGCAACATCAATTCCTACAAGATGTTTTAGGTCAAAGGCAGCAACGCATGGGCGGTTTAGAGAGTTTATTTCAAGGTGGTTTATCTGCTGCTGGTACTGGAGCTGGACTTTTAGGACAAGAAGGACAGGCGTTAGGTGGTCTAGCCGGAGCGGGAATTTTAGGACAACAGCAAGGTCAAGCTAATATGCTTGGTGGTTTAGGCAATTTAGCAGGGCTTTTTGCTAGTTTTGGCGGTGGCTTTTAAGGAGGTTTTAAGATGGGATTTGGAGTATTAGAACAATTAATCGCAAAAGGCAGACCTTCGCCGATAACCAGCGCGTTAAGCGGATTTCAAACCGGCGCGGGGATAATGCCTGGATTGCAAAAACAAAGATTAGCAAATCAGCTTTTACAAGCGCAAATAGCAAAAGCGCAACGCCCTGACATTCAAGGAACTTTTGCGCAAAATATTGCTGGATTAATGCAAATAGCTAAACAAAGAGGATTAACACCAGCTCAAACCTCTCAGTTATTAGATCAATTTCAGCTATCACAGCAAAAGAAAGGGATAAGTTTAGGATTTGGTCAAGGTGGAGGATTAACTTCATTACAAATTGGCGGAACTGCTGCCCCTGGAGGTGTAGCAGGTGCGGGCATTCCTGGCGCAGGTGGCGTATTAACACCCACAGCAGTAATTCCAAATACTGGTCAAACTTCACGGGGAACAGCAGGAGCAACGAAAATCAATCCCGTAACAGGAGAGGTTACAAGCATTCCAACGAGACGTACAGGTGGTTTTTTACAAGCAGGCGTTGTTGGTAACGAAAAATATCAAGATGGATTAAGAAGATACCAAAAAGGAATGTCTCCTTATATAGGAGAAAACGGCTCAATAAAATATGGGTTAGATACAATGTTATCTAAAATGCCTGATGCTGCTTTATCAATTTATCCTGGAGCAAAACAAGCATCAAAAGAAGCAACAGAAAGACTAGGAAATTATGATGCGGCAAAAGGTTCAGTTATTGGTATAGCTACAGATGCAGCCAGAATGTCAGCGGGAGGAACGCCTGGAGAAAAAGAAATTCAAAAATGGTCAAAATCAATTAATCCTAATTATTGGGGTGGCTCTCTTGATAGATTTAACCTACATATTAAGGGGTTATCAAAGCTAGGCAATTCTTGGGTTAAATTTAGCAAGCAAGGACTTAAAGGAGGTATTCCAGTATCGCAATTAAGCCCAGAAGAGCAAACAGCGGTGCGAAATGCACAACAAGCACAAACTGCGCGGTCTTCATTAGGTAAGATTTTCTTTCCTGACGAAGAACACATAGCGCATCTTCATGCAATGATGCAACCACAGCACTTAGTTAATGGCGTGCCGCACTTAAAACCCTCACAAACTGCAAACATGAATAGAGTTGCGCAAGCAGCACAACCCGCAGCTGGCAAAGTTAGAGTTCAATCACCAGATGGTCGAACGGGTACAATTCCTGCGGCAAATTTAGAAGCTGCAATAAAAGCTGGATATAAGAGGGTTTCATAAATGATGGCTAACACTCAACAATTTGGATTTCAAGCAGATGCACCAGCGCAACAACAAGGTTTTGGCTTTGAAGAAGATGAGCCGACAAAAAAACCAAAAGCCGCTCAAGCGCAACAAATGCCATTAACTGAACAGATAGAAAGCTTGCTTGCAGCCCCTGGTCAAACTTTATTAGAAGCAGGACAGACATTAAGCAGAATTGTTCAAGGATTACCTGGCGCACAACCATTAGCGCGTGGAATCGTAGGCGCATTACCTGAGCCTGCAAGACGTGGTTTAGCTGCATTACAAGTAAAAGGCGATATTTTGCCACAAGCTCCTGCACCTGTGAAATTCGGTGGTGCTTTGCTAGGTGGCGGAACAGCGGCGGAATTAGGAGGAGAAGCATTAGCCCCTGCATTAGAAGCCATTCCAGGTGGGGCAGCTATAACAAAATTAGCCCAAAGATTCCCAAGATTGGCTAGAACAGCAGCAACTACAGCTTTTGGCGCGTTAACTTCACCAGGTCAACGTTTCCGTGGTGCTGCATTAGGAGCTGGTTTAGGTGCAGGAGCGGAAGCAGTTGGCGCAGCTCCACAGATTGCTAAATTTGGAATACAAAAAGCAAAAGCTTTATTAAGTCCTTTTGCAGCAGAAACAGATGCTCAAAATATTTTAAGAAAATTAGGGCAAAATAGAAGCTTAGAGGAAAACTCAAAATCAATGGCGTTAGATATAAAAAATAAAAGTGAAGAAATTGAAAAGGAAAGTGACAAAAAATTCTCCCCTGTATTTGATAAAGTTGGCGAAAAACTTATATATAAGGATTTACCAAAAAAAGAACCTTCACTAATACAATTATTACCAGGAACATTAATTAAAGAAAAAAAAGAAGCTCCAATAGATTTGGGTGAATACAATAAATTACCAAAAAGCATAATTAGAGAATTTACCCCTGATTTAAAACAATTACATAATGAATTTATAAAAAAACCTACTTTTAGAAATGCAGCTAATTTAAGAACAGAATTAGGAGCTGAAAGCGCAAGACCTGGAATAGATGTTTTAAGCAGAAGGGCAAAACAATCTGTTACCAAAGCAAGACAATCTTTAAACAATGATATGTTTAGCTTTCTTAATCGTACTGATAAAACTGGAAATTTAGCAGACAAATATCAAGATGCTGTTGACTTCCACAGAAATGAGTATGTGCCTTACAAATCTCATAGGCAAATTTGGAAAATAGCTAAAGGTGAAGTAAAAAATCCTAGAAATATTACAACTATATTTAAAGCTCCGGAAGGTGAAGAAGAAGGGGAAAACTTTACTAAGACAGCAAAAGTCTTAAATGATCTTGGAGTAGACGCAAATAAGAAAATTTTATTTAATGAACTTGGAAAAGCTAAAAATGCGAAAGATTTAATTAATAGATTTAAAAATTTAGACCGGCAACGATTAGGTTCGTATGTTACGCCTGACTTACGAGGAAGCATTGAAGGATTAGAGGCTAAAGTTGGCAGAAAAGAAATTGCACAAAGAGCAGCAGGCGGATTGGGTGGTGCAGCTTTAGGTTCACTGTCAGGTTTTCCGATAATCGGAACTACAACGGGTGCAACTTTAGGTGCAACAGTCTTGCCAAGATTATTAAGAGGGCTTGGACGTAGAGCAATTAGACCAACACGAGGAATAACCCCAGTAGCAACACAAAGATTGCCAAGAAATTTGCAATTTTTAATAAGATCAATGCTTGCTGCTAGAGCAAACCAACAAAACAGATAAAGGAATTAAATTAAAAGGAATTAAACAATGGTAGATATAAAAGGAAATGTAGCACCGCGCGAGATGGTGGTATTAAGAGATGCCACAGGCAAGCCTTTAATTAGCGGTTCAATGGAAACATTCAAAGCAACCGATCACGGCACGCATAAAGCAACGTATGAAGACAGACCTTTAGCAATTGCATTACCTAATCCTATTCCGGCAAATGCCGCTGGTGTTTTATCTGATTCAGGCGGCGCACCAAAGCCAGTTTATTTTGCAGATGATGAAAATTATTATTTAGTTATAAGAGATTCATTAGGCAACATTGTAATGACCGTGGATGACTGGAACGCCGATAATGCTTTCTCAACGAAACCGCAGATTGATGAAGTTGTAACAACTAACTTTATTCCTAACGCACAATTCAGAACATTAGTTAATGGAAAAACTTTATATAGCAATGATGATTTAAACGTTACAAACAATATTTTAATCGCACGGGATAATTGGTATTTAAGGCGCGATGTTTTAACAAGTACAAATACTTTAGAATTTAAAGAATTTATTGTTGGTCAAACTGACGTTACATTTAATCCAAAATATTATTTAAATTTTGCGTGTAGTGTAACCAGCACAGAAACAATAAAAGATATTACAGTTGATATTGGAGATGTTGAGACTTTTTCAAATCAGGAAATGACTCTTGCAATATATGCGAAAAGTTCAACCTTAGCACAAATAGAAGTTTTAGCAGATCAGGATTTTGGCGCAGGCGGTTCAACACAGGCTATTGAAATTTTAGAATCGTTTCAATTAACATCAAGCTGGGCGCAATACAATAGTACATTTACAGCGGCTGATGTAGGCGGAAAAACCGTAGGGACTGATAATAAGTTTAGATTTAGAATTAGAGTGCCATTAAATGCAATTTGTGATGTTGATCTTGCAAATATTCAATTAAATATCGGCAACACAGTTTTAGAATTTGATTTCCAACCTTCAATAATGAACGATGGTAACGCAAGCAAAGATGCAATACCACAACCTGCAAAAGCAAATGGCGTAGATGACTCTTTTAAATCTCTTAGCATTGCAGCTGACGGCATAACTAATATTTGGTATGCGGCATGTCCAACCGGTTTTGTTGGCTACTTTCCAATTTCTACAGTTCCAGATGGATGGTTAGAAGCTAACGGTCAAACATTAAGTGGTATTGAAAGCGAAACATCAATATATCGGAGATTAAGAAATACAATCGGTGTAACTGGTGGGTATGGCGAAGATGGATTTATCCAAATTCAACCAGGGGCTTTTGCTTATGGGTCAATAATTTGTAATAAATTCGATACAAGCACAACCGATATTGCTGATGGCACTACAGGCTTTACTTTTGCAACAGAACAGCAAGGTGGGGATAAAGGTTTTACGGTGGCATTAACAGCGGCTGGACAAATAACCGTAACTAATAAAAGCAATGGAATTGTAACGGATGCAGCGGCAGGGACTACAACCTCAACGGTAACGGTAACTCAACAGGGAACGGCGATCTTACCAGAAATAACAGAGATTGATGTTGCAGGAACAACAGCCGGAACATATTTTTTAATTAGCGCAGTTGGAACAGATTTTTATATCTGGTTTACGGTTAACGGGATTGGAACTGACCCAGCAGTTGGCGGTAGAACAGGGATAAAAGTTGCTTTGGTTGGCGGTCAAACTGATACAACTTATGCAGCTATTATACGTTTAATACTATCTGGCTGTGAGGAATCATCCATTGTTTACGCTGACGCATCTACCTTATCGGCTGGTGATTATTTCTTAATTTACAATTCAACAGACACTTTTGTTCCGTGGTATCGAATTGATGGAGCAGGAACAGAACCGGTTGTAACTGGTACAAAATTTCCAATTGATATTGATTCTAGTGATCTGGCAGCAATTGTAAATGAAAAAACGTTATTAGAATTAATAACTGTTTTGTTTAGAAATTTAAAAATCAGCGGGTACTTTATTCGTGCGTGGGATCACGGCGCAGGAATTGACCCTGACGCTGCAAATCGTTGGGAATCACCTAATATTGTTTCGCAAGGTGATGATGTTGGAACGATTCAGGAGGATGCAGTAGGTTCATTACCAGACGGTACTACATCGGTATTAGCAGACTTTGGTGTAGGTGTTGCAGCTTCTGGTTCTGCTGTTACTCACAATCTTGTAAATTTAGCTAACGAAACCAGACCAAAAAACATTTATTTAATGCCAATTATTAAATATTAATTTTATTTTTATAAGGAGATAGGGACATGACAGAGCAATTAAATCCAAGCACACCAAACAATGATGTTGGGCTTTATTGGAAAACATCACGCAGAGTTGACCCATTAGGTGCAGGTTTGCCATTTAAAATAGGGCAGTTAGCAACCGGAATTTTGGCGGGTTTAGCTGGAACTGTAATTTGGAAAAATGAAGAGGGTTCGGCTGAAATCACACAATTTGAAGCAGGACAATGGTTGCCATGCGCTACTACTGAAATTTTGGTTGGAGCAACTATTGATGGGGTAGCAGAAACTACAACGGCAACTAATTTATTTTGGACTGCAAGTCCATTAAATTTAGGGAAAGCATAATGAGAACAATCCATAAGGCTTTTATTATGCTTTTAGAGCATTTTCAACATGTTGTTCAGGTTATATTTAAAGAAACAGAAGATGGCGATAATAAAATTACCGAAGATAGTAATCAAAAAATTACGGAAGATTCAGATCATTAATTATTGAAAATAGGGAGATTAAGACATGGCTAATAAAAAAACGAGTGATTATATAGTTCTTCCAAGTGGCATTGTAGATGATACTTGGTTACTAGATATCGCTAATCCAACAGTAGTAAATTATAAGGGAACAGCTTTAGAAACCAAAGATTATGTTAATGCCGGAAAGGTAGGCGGCAAAAATATTGACGGTGGAACGCTTACAACTCAAACATTAACACTGCGTAATAATGCTATTGATGATTTGGGCGTTGATATTGAAGCCGATGGTATATTACATGTTAATACCGTAAATTACGAAACGCTGGTAACTGATGATGACGATATTCCAAATAAAAAATATGTTGATGATGAAGCTGCAAAAGTTATTGCGCAGATAGATGAATTTTTACCTACCCCTGGTCAAACAGCATTTGTTTTATCTAAAACACCAAGTGGCGATAATTCTTTTGGTGTATTTTTAAATGGAAAAAGACAACTAACTTCTAAATATTCACGCGCAGGAACAGCATTAACATGGCTTGATAATCCTGTTTTAATAAGTGGTGATACTTTAGTTGCCTGGTATGACTGGCAAGCTCCATCACCAGGATTAAGTTTAGGTACTTATCCTGGAACAATGCCCGTAGGTGGTGCTAATTTAGTAGTTACTGCTGTGCAACTGGGATTAACAGATGCACGGCAAATTGTAATATCAGAGTTAACAGCGAAAGGTCTTGATCAAAATTGGTGGAAGTCTGGAAATAGTTTTGCTGCAACACACGCATTTAGTTATTCAATTCCAACAGGTGCAGATCCAAATGTTGGTGATATGGTAATACAAGCCCCTGCGGGTTCGACAACGATATTAGGGCAGCCATTTGAATTTGTTTATTATTATCAAGCAACGAATTTTTTATCATAATTTTTATTATAAGGAGATATAAAAATGGGTGACAAAATTAGACCGGAACAAATGGAAGTTAGTACAGGAGTTACCGACAACGATACCGTAACAACTAAGGGCTATGTCGATGATGCAGTTGCGGGTGAAGACTTTTGGGATAGAGATACGGTCGGCACTCCGTTTCTTAAGCCTGCAAACCTTGGTGATGATATTGGGGACACTCTTATAAGAATAAATAAAATTTGGGCGACTGATATCGAATCAACAAATTATCCTTCAGTAGGTGGCACACCTTTATCCGATCAGTATTTAGCAACCAGTAATGATGTGCGCTTTGGTCAGGTTATAGTTGATAACCTTACTCTAAACGGAAGTACTTTATCGTCCAGCACAGGCAACAATATAAATATAACCCCAGATAATCCAGCTGATCATATAATAATCAATTCCCATTGGGATTTCGATGGGAAAACATTGGTTGCGATTAGCAATTCGGACACGACCATCACGGCTTTCACAGGCAAAAATATCACAATTGAGGGTGTTACTTTTGATGGTGGTGTAGTTGCGTCAGTAACTGATTTAACCGTAGATAATCTTAATCTTGATGGAAATACTCTTATAACAACCAGCGGAAATATGCTTCTTACTTCTGCCGCTCACATTACTTTGACTACCCCAGAAAATAATAGTATTTATCTGACACCGAGTGGAGCTTTCGGCATGGTGCGTATACATAATTTAACTTTACAAGACAATACAATTAGTAGTGATAATAGTGTTGATTTAAATTTAATATCTGAGGCAGCCATTGTATTGACTTCTGCTGATAACAACGATATCACATTAACCGCAGGCTTAAACGGCAAAGTTGCAATAGATAACGTTAGGATTTATAGCAGCACAATAGAAACTTCCGGTGGTGATTTAAGGTTAATTTCTGCATCGAACACTCTTTTAATTGGCGATAGTGCGGCAGGTGTTGACTATCGTTTGGGATTTGATGGTGAAAATAATAACGGATATATCAGATGGTGGGAAGATGAAGCCTACTTTGATTTTGATCACGCTATCCTTATCCAAGGAAATATTACAGTTGAAGGAGGTCAGACTGGAAATATAACAACTATTAATGCTGCAACCTATGATCTTTTAGCTACTGATTATATTTTAAATGTAACTTATACCTTAACAGGCGCAGTAACTTCTTTAACAATACCAGACGCGCAATTTGTAGTAGGAAGAATAATTCATATTAAAGATGCTGGCTTTAATGCTGGCACAAATTCTATCACTCTCGATACGGTAGGAGCAACAAAAAAAATAGAGAGAAATGATACGCTTGTAATTAGTGGAGATGGTGAATCTCTATCGCTTTATTGTGCTGATAGTAATAATTTTTATGTTTTTTAAGAGGTAAATTATGATGACTTATTTAGACCCAAAACAAATTCCTGTACCATCGCAAGATAGTGCAGATAATACTTATCTTCAAGATGTGCTAGGTAATAAAACAGATACGGAGGCAGGCAATAGTGTTTACGCTTATACTAAAGGAACATATGAGCATCTACATGCAGCATCTAAAGTATATCCAACTCTAGCTGCGGGGGTAACTGTTACTGCTGGTAACTCCTGGGTATTAGGTGATTTTATAGAAATAGTGCCTGCCAGTACTATCACAACAAATTTTATGATTCACCATATATGCGTTGAATCACTTAGCGCAAATGATACTTACGAATTAGTAATCTATAAAGGGGCAGAGAGTAGTGAAATAGAGATCGGTAGGGTGCGTTTTTCAAAAAATGCAAACCAAGAAGGAACTGACAACCAACCAATTTTAACAACACTGGTAGCAGCGAATGAACGTATATCAGCAAAAATAGCAACAGCATCGGGCAGTAGTACAGCTACGATAAGTGTTTTTTATCATACTCATTAATTAAGGAATCACAAAGGGAACTCCAATAAGGAATAATGCAATAAGGACATTTTATAAAAATATAATGTAAAAAATGATGATAATAATAAATTATTACTGATGGAAAATATTTTAATATTTTTATTAGGAAATAAACTAAATGACTACAAGAGATAAAACACTAGGACGTAATTTAACAGGGAAAGTGGGTCAAATTCCTCATGTCGATACAGATGAAACCTGCTTTATTTGCCATGATACTTTTACACTTGACGAAAACGGGAATGTAAATATAACAGGCTCGCTTAATACACCAAAGTTATTTAATTCTTCGGGTACTTTGAAAATTCAACCGGATGTTCAGGGGGATGTAGAATTATTTAGCGACACGGATGTTCCCGATAACGAAAGCGGTAAAATATTCAAAGTGTGGAGGAAAGCAGCGGAAGGGAATGACTACATTAGGTTTTATATTAGTTCTGGCAGAAATGCTTTTATACATGCTAGTAATAAATTAACATTACAAGCTCAAGTACCTTTCACAATTAATTCTGTTACCGATGATATTATTTTTAAAGTTGGAGACAACGCAGGAGCAAAGAAATTTTATTTCAAAGATAGTGACGGTGCTGATTTAGTCACGATAGATAGCAACGGTCAGCTTATCATTGATGCCAACATGGGCGGTATTATGAAAGTTGTGCGAGGTAGCAACAACTCTATTGAAACTTTTATGGACTCAACATATACCGATTTAAGATTTGGAGGAGCGAAGGAATACAACAGAATAGGAACATGGATAGATAAACCTTTTCAAATTGTAACCAACTCCTTGCCAAGAGTCACGATAGATAATGCTGGAAATGTAGGGATTGGAACAACAGAACCGCAATTACCTTTAGATGTAAGAAATGATGACGATAATTTGGCTATATTTGTTGATACAACGGCTCAAGCAGAAGGTGTAGGTGGCGGGATAGCTTTTGGCGGAAAATATACTGACGTAGGCGATATAGCCATGTCGGGAAGAATTGGAACGCAAAAAACTAACAGCACAAGCGGTCATGTCGGCTTTGATATAGTGCTTGAAACACAGGATAGTATTGGTTCAATAACTGAAAGAATAAAATTCACATCGGATGCAAAATGCGGGATAAATTTGGAAGGAATTGCGCCTACCAAAGAGCTAGATGTAGGAGGTGATGGAAGAATCAGAGGAGACCTGACGATTGATGATAATATATCCCCATTAACTTTTGCAGGTGCAACTGGTATCAAATTAGATTTTTATAATAATGCTACTTATGCAATCGGCGTTGAATCAAGTGAATTAAGAATAGCCAGCAATGCAGCGATTACCTTCTGTACAGATGGGTATAGCGGAACTCCCGATGTTGTAATAACAGATGAGGGGTATATGGGTATAGGAACTGATGACCCTCAAGAAGAATTGCATATAAAATCTGATCATCCAAGAATCATGTTTGAAGAAGCAGACGCACCTTCTAATGAAAAAGTTTGGGAGTTTGCGGCTGGTGCTGAAGAATTTTCGCTTAGAACTGCGAATGATTTATATACCGGATATTCGACTGTTCTTAAAGCTAAGAACAGAGGGGGAACTAGTGTTGGTCTTGTATGTATTCCTAACGCAAACTTTTCTATTGGAACAGACAATCCCAATACTGATGCGGCATTAGATATAGTATCAACTGATGGAGCATTATTAGTTCCAAGAATGACAGAATCACAAAAAAATAATTTAACGCCCGTAAACGGCATGATTATTTATAGTACTGACATCGCAAGTGGCGGAAGATTTCAGTTTTACGAAGCTGGAAGCTGGAAGACAAAAAATTAACAAAAGTAAGGATGACAAAATGAAAGAATCAGTGGAGCTTGAATTGCGTAACGATATCAAAAAAATGCGCGAGGACATGAATAAGGGATTTAAAGAGCTTAGCGTGCAGTTAGCAAAAGTCACAACCAAGCAAAATGTAGGTGCGTGGGTTTTCAGGTCTTTCTTTACAATAGCGATAGCCACGATAAGCGGAATATTTGGCGCACATTTTACAAAATAGTTTCAACTCCTTATGAAATCGTACAAGTAAAATTGAAGTTGTAATTATTTATTGTCGTGCCTGCTTGGTACTCTGGGTTACGAGCGGGTTGTGGAAGGGCGGGGACATTAGGGAGTTCTTCAATTTCAATCTGCTCGCTTCTGGGGCGTTCTTCAATTTCCAGCCCCACATTATTTGGTTTTTTATTCTTTTGCTGAAAAAACGATGCTAATTTCTCAGCAAGACGATTGTCTTTACACTGCACGTATGGGCGCGGATATATTTTTTTAACAGCTCTCATTTTATCAGCTCTTTCTTTTGCCTCGATTGAGCCGTCATCTCTTAAAAAGATTAACACATTATCAATTGTTTCTTTCCAAGAATTTTTATAATCTATCGGCAAATTGTATGACATATTTTTCTCCTTGGGTTTTTTTGGTTTTGTTTTAATTTGTCGCCAGCCAAAGTTGAACTTTAAGCAGCGCGTTCTTTTGAAAAAGAAAGTAGTGGAGGGCGATAGCTTGTAAGTTTTAGCTCCCTCTGGAATTGGATTAAGAAGTTGCGGATTGATAACTTCCATCGGCGCGTAATGATGCGTATCGCGCTTGATGTTTATTTTCGCGCATCCTAAGTTAATGTTTATTTCTGCCATGATTCTCCTCGTCTATCGAATATTCTGAAAATACTATCGCATCAGCATCTTTTCCTAATAAACCTATTTTTTCAGCTTCTTTTTTATCAACCATTTTAATTCGTTTTACTTCTGCTTTTTTGCACTCCCGACAAAGCCCTGTCTTTTTATCCTGAAATATCATAGGCATAGCTATTCTACAGCGAGGGCATGTTACTGATTCAAAATCTTTAGGATCAAACGTCATATTCACATAACCCCACAACACTTCTGCGGAACAGGTGGCGCATAAAAAGTTGCCGTATAATTTCTATCGCCCGTCTCAACCTTAATTTGCGTTTTAAAAAAGTTGTGCAGCTTGTCGCATTCGTCCACCCGCTTTAGCTTTTTGAATTTATATTTTTCTTCTGGCTTGTTTAGCGGTACTATTTTATTTTTCTTGAACATTGTTTTTCTCCTCATAAACCCCATTCCATTTACACATTAAATCGCCGATGTCTTTAATTTTTCTTTTGGCGTCAGCATCATCATCAATACAAATCAAGTGTTCTAATAATTGCCGTATTGTAATTTGTTCATTTTCATCCAATGCTTCTATATGTTCCAAAAAATATTCTTTCATTGTCTTAGATAACTTTGTCATATTCATCTCCTATATGCCCAGCAGGGCGGTTATTTATTTGTATTTTCAGTATTGGTTTCTGCCAAATAAGTTGCTAAATCATCAATCAATATTCTTCTAACTACTGTTAATATTTCGTTGATACTTATAATACCTTTAGCAAGACATCTTTCAATTTCGGATGGTGGCAAAAGCTCATCTTCTTTTCTATCGTAGTACAAAAAATTTGACATTAAATCCCCAACTTTATCCAATATTATTTTATTTTTCTCTGCGTCTTTATCCATATTTCCCCCTAAAAGTTATTTTTTTGTAGCACTCTTATTATCTGAAATCTTGTTTTCAGCTATAAATTCTGAAGTCATCCAAACTAATTCCTTGATCATTATATACATATATTCTTCATTATGATTAAAAGTATCTTTTGGAATAAAAATAGACAATCGTTCACGGAAAAGTTTTGATATTTTGTTGCACTGACGATTTGTAGGGTCATGCATATGATCTTGGGTACTTTTGTTAATTTTCTTCATAAGTTCTTTTTCGTTCATAAATCCCCATCAGTTTTAATTGTTAAATTTTCCCCAGCACATTTTAGGCATAAGGTTTCTTTGGTTGTTTCAAACCCCTCTGTATCGTAATAAATAGTTTTTTTAAATCCGTGCAATGTGTTATCGCTTTCTCCTGATTCACGTCCGCATGATTTACATTTTATTCTACCATTGCCTGTTCCTATAATTACACCCATATTTCCCCTTATAAATCAACACGTTTTCTTATTGGTGATAGTACTATTTACCACCAATAAGATTGATTACCCCGCATCCTCATTATCTAAAATGTTATTTTTAAATTTTTCTTGCTTCTTTTTCTAATCTAAATAAAAACTTTTTTAATACTTCTTCAGTAAAAAATTCTTTTTTCTCTATGCCTGTTGTAAGATCAAGGAATTTTG
>Ga0209977_10000744_pt1 | contig 13287 bp, 12 predicted proteins | sample SumtaG_2_FD_183113 | JGI IMG/M metagenome (GOLD analysis project Ga0209977, IMG submission 183113) | Deep subsurface microbial communities from Indian Ocean to uncover new lineages of life (NeLLi) - Sumatra_00607 metaG (SPAdes) (version 2) | ecosystem: Environmental > Aquatic > Marine > Oceanic... | reverse complement strand
TTTCGTTCTTTTTGTCGCCGATAACATACGGTAACGAGCTAAAATAAAAAAAATAAAGATTAGATTAAAAATATATGAAAAAAAATATTATTATTATACCAGAATCTATATTTTAGAAAAAATTATTATAAATTAATCTATATCAAACTCAAATTTCTCAACTAATCTTTTAAGTGATGAATTTTTTTCAATTGCGGTCCTTATATCATAATCTTCTAAAATTTCAATCATAAGCGTAGAAATTGTTGTCCCTCTGGGAAAAAGGGCTTTGAATCTATGCTTAGAAATATTCTCTGTATCCTCAAAATGCTCATTAACTCCTTTGTCTCTTAAAAAAGTTTCATTTACCCCTGCTAAATACCACCCTTCAATAGATTTACGTACTATAAAAATCTCATTTTGTTCTAATTGTTCGAAACATTGAATAGTTCTTTCTAAAATCTCAGTATAACAAGGAGATTTATCGTAATCCTTAAAAAATATAACTTTACATTCTTCTTCCTTAAATGAATTAATATATTGAATAATTTTATCATCCGCCTTTTCAGAATGTCTAATTTTATGAAAAATATAATTTGGGAACTTAGAATTAAAAAAAGATTCTAAAATCTTTTCAAAAAATCTTTTATCATCATTACCTTCAAGAAAAATCCCTATTCTCTCGCAAAATGGCATCTTAAATCTATAATAAATTTTCTATAAATAAATCATCAATCCCAATATTATTTTTTAAAAACATCCTAAGCTCTTCTTTATCAGATGGCCTATAAATATTTGAAAATCCTTTTTTATTTCTTTTAACAGCTATTATATTATCATTTCCCGCAAACTTAATTATTTCTGGGTTATGAGTAGTTATTAAGATTTGCTTATCCAAATTTTCTGAAACATCCTTCATCATGTTTACCAATTTCGAAATTAAATAAGGATGAATGTTGCTTACCGGTTCTTCAATTACAATAAATGGCTTTTTTTCAAAAAACATGATAATTATAAATATAATAATATCAATTGTACCATCAGACATTATAAACGCAGGTAAAACATCTTTTGGTTTATTAAAGATTTCTCTAAATCCAAAGCCAACAATTTTATTCCTTCTTTTTCTAATAATCACCTTACTGATGAATGGTAAAAAATCCTTTATAATAGATGTAAATTTCTTATTTTTAACTGGATCACTTAGAATATTGTCCAGTACAATGGGTAAATTTTGACCATTTGGTTGTAATACTGTTTTTCCTGGAATTGGTCTTTCAATTTTACATGATTTTGGATCTATATAATAAGATGAAATTTCTTCTAGAAAATTTCGAATTGGATATAAAATAGGTAAGAATGTTTCGCGTTCAAAGATAGACTTATTTAAAAAAGACTCTTTATTTTTAGCAAATCTGGAAGAAAATATTAAATCCAATAAATCGTTATATTTAGTTAATTTTTCTGTTTCAATAAAATTTGAAGAATAATCTCCCTTTATGTTTTTAAATGTTATCTGAGTTTTAGAAATAAGTTTTTTAATTTTTGGATGTTCATTTTTAATAATATCAGCTTCATAGATTTCAACATTAGATAATATTTCTTCCTTAAGAATAAACCATTTGTTAATATTTTTTGAATCGTATCCAATTTCAAGTTTATAAATTAAATCACATACGTTAAATCCTAATGTAAACTTTCGATACGATAAAAAAGTTGAAATATCTTCCATTTCTCCGCATTCTATCTGAAATTCTAAATTAGTGCTCTTTGATAGTCCTAAATTTAAATTTCTGAAGAATTGTATCCCTCCTTGGATGGAAATAGCATCAGTTAAGCCCTCGGACACTAAATCTTTTATGAAATTAAAAATATTTACAAAATTAGTTTTACCAGAGGCATTAGGTCCAATTAGAACATTAAATTTATTTAATTGAATGTTTATGCTCTCAAAACTTAAGATATTTGATGCTATAATTCTTTTAAGATACATAGATTAGAATTCCTTTATTTTATTAAACATACTTTCGATTAATTTTTAACCTTTTTGAATTAATAAACTAGTCTATATTATTATTAAAAAAATTATTTGATTTCAGTTTAACTATATATAATCAAAATAAATATTTTAAATAATTTAACTTTACTAAAATTGAGAAGTAAGAAAACCATCAGAAATTATCTACTCTTTATTTCAAGTAATATTGATTTTCAATGTTTTTGCATGTTATCTCCTTCCACCGTGTTGCCCCCTCCTAAAAAGTAGGCTCTTAATTTAGTAATTATAAATTCCCTCAAATATAATGTTTCACTTGTCAACCCATCAATCAATTTAGCCCAGATTTCTAATTTCCTTCTTAAAAATTAGATATTTAGTTTAAAGTTTATTATGTGGTTTAAAATTTGAAACTTGTATTCTTTTTCCACAATTTTTACATACGACAGTAGGAATTATACCAGATTTTATCTCTCCAGGCTGAATATTCTCGAATGAGGGAATACCATAATTTTTTACCTCTTCTTTTGAAAATTTATAAGGAAACTCTTCTCCACATTCTAAACAAGTAATATTATGTATTTCAGAAATTAACATCATCAATATAAATAATTTAGCTTATCTATCAAATAAATTCTTTAATTTTTATTTTTATGGATTTTCTTTCTTTATTGACTCCGTCCCCCGTGGTGCCCCCTCCTAAAAAAGTAGGTTTTCAGAAAATCATTTTGCATCAAGGAATTAATAATTTCGTATAATCTGTTATAAGATAATATTAAGATAAAATTAACAAACTATTTATAAGTGTTTTGTAAGGGTTGATTTAAAGACTAAATATTATTTTATTATTTAAAATTTTAAAGTGAGTAATAATTCCAGATATTGCGAAACTTGTAGAAGAAGTTGAGGAGTCATTATACTCATCTGAGACAGATATTATTGAATGTTTGAAAAAAACAAGAGTTATTTCAAGATATTATAATGACACATATTTTATTGAATGGATAGAAAAGGAATTAACAGGCTATCATAACACAGATGAGGAGGTTTTCCCAGAATATAGGAGAATTAAATTTGCATTATATAAACCTGCTGTTATTAATGATCAATGGGCGGGAATTCGATATAGTTTTGATAAAATTCTAGCTGATTCTGATAACTTTCCTTATAGGGAATCCATCGCAGAAGTGGTTACAAGATCTGAAGAAGAGACAATAAAATTGATATGGGCTCAGGAAGGAAAGCAAGTGAATTTTATGATTCTTGGATCTGATCTAAAAAATATTATCACTAAAATAAATTTAAAATTAACAGACTACATCCATGAAAAAGTGGAAAATATATCCAAAAGACCATATGATACACCCATAATGAAAATATTCAATCGATTTCACCGAGTTGCGAAACAATTAGAAAAGAGACATAGCAATCGAGCTACAATAATAATTGAGGATGAATATGATACCCAAGATTTATTACATGGATTATTTTCTTTAGAATTCGATTCAATCCAAGCAGAAGAATATGGCCCGAGGTTTACGAGTAAACGACCTCGTATTGATTTTTACCTAAAGTTAGAGAATATTGGAATAGAAGTTAAAAAAGTGAGAGATAAAGATCACGCCAAGACATTGCATGAAGAAATCATTATAGATAAAGAGTATTATAGTAAGAATCCTAACATTACCGAGCTATATTTTTTCATTTATGATCCTGATTCACTTTTGTTAGATAGGGAAGCTTTCATTGAAGATTTAGAAAAAAACAAATCAGAGCAATTTGATCTTCTAAAAGTTATTATAAAACCCGATATATAGCATTCAATTTTCTTTCTCGCTCTAGCGCGTCTAACCGTGGTGTCCTCCCCAATACTCAAGGAAAAATTAACTTAATGAATTATTTTAATGATTTGAATGATTAAATCATTTCACAAATTCAGATTCCATCTTTTAATTAAGAAGTTAAACATCTGTTGGAAATCCATTTGATTTAGTCTTTCAAAATTTTTTTGGAATTTACAGTTTAATTTTGTTTGTATTCCAATAATTAATTTCTTCAATTTTTCAAGATAATTAAGAAAATCTATTAATTGTTCTTCAGTTATTGGTATTTTCTGTTTTTCATATGCTAGAAATTCGTCTTTAAAATTAAAAATATCTGGTTTCTTTCCTTTTTTTGGAAGTAAGTAATTATAGTCATTTAAAAATTTTAATATATGTATTGACAAATTCTCAACTGAAATTGTTTCTGATAATTTAAATTTATTTGTTAAAAGAACCTTTAATTCTTTAATAACCTCTTTGCCAGAAATAATTTTAAAATATTCCTTTTTTTTATAGTGCTCATCATATCTTTCTTTAATATCATTGAAATTATCAACGAGTTTAGTTTTTTCTTTAATTTTAACTTCACTAAATTGATCTTTCATATTTAATAATTCCTCTATTCTCTCAATCCAGTAATTATACAAATCATCCAAAGATCTTATGTCTTCAGAGCCATTATAGATATACTCATAATCATCTCCTCCAAACCAATCGTAATTAGAATCAATAAACTTTTTTAAGATATATTTTAAATTATTTTCACCCTTCTTAATAAAAATGCGTTCTAAATTTTCAAATAACCATATAGAATCCGCAACTAAGTTTTGAATCTTATTTTTAGTAAATAAATAATCAATAATCAAAATTGGTTGGAGAAAGATGTTTTCAATTTCATAGGAAAAAAGTTTAAGTGTATGTTCTTCTAAATTTTTTTTAAGTCTGTTATCTTTAATTTTTGACCAGATATTTTCATTCCCTCTGTCTAAATCTAGCAAAAATAAGAAATTTAGGTCATTTTTGGTAAGTAGATCTAAAATTTCTGCTTCTGCATAATAAGGCATATTTTTTTTACCATAACATTGAGTAATTTTAAATGTTGGTTCAAAAATTTCCTCTAAAACGATTCTAAATACGTTTATATCATCTTGTCCTTCGACGAACAATATTCCATCATACAGAAGATAATCATAAAGACTTAAATCTAATTCTTTAAATACTTCCAAGATATTCTCCTCGGAAATCTTTTTGACTAAAGTGGAATTATTAGCTTTTTCAATTTTATATATTGCTGAATTATTAAAATCTCTTGAAAGAAAATGGGGTGAGTGAGTGGTGATAAAAATTTGATTTCTTGAATTGTTTTTAATGAATGAATCTCGAACTAATTTTTGAAGACCCGGGTAAATGAACAATTCTGGTTCTTCAATACATAAAATACTTTCTCCTTCTAATTCCATTATGTACGCTATAAAATGTGCAATATGTAACACTCCTGCACCCATATTTTTCCGTTTTAATTCCATTTCTAGACCCTTTTCTTTTAGAGTAAGAATAGCCAGATCAGAATCATTATCAAGATTATCACCCAGTCGATCTACTTCAGGCATATAACTTTTTAATTTACTATTGAATTTATTTAACCAGTCATCTTCATTCATTACTTTTTTTTTGTGAATATTTTTAACTAAATTTGTTCCATCAGCATCAAGTTTTGTTTTACCAAGATTATCTCTACTCGAATCTGGATCAAACTTTCTTTTGTCGGGGATGTGATGAATTGCGTTAAAAAAATTTTTTGGAAGCAATTCTAATAAAATTTGTAAAATAGGGTTTTTATCAAAGCTTTTAGCGTTAATAAAAATCTCATTTAACTTATTTTGAACAAATCCAATATCTGCAGAAGGATAGCCTGAGAAAAAATATAGAAGAGAAGCACCATTAGATGATAATCTATCAAAATCTAAATATTCAGTCTTTATGTTACCATTTGTAAAATCAGCTGAGAAAAAAGTTTGTGATTTATCGAACAATTTATTATATATTAATATCCGGGTGATGAGAATTCTGTTCAATTCAGGAATATAACTTAGATATAAATCTAAGTGATGATAAAGACCATTATCTATTAACCATTTAACAGCAATCTCTTCTTTTTGCCACTCCCCACTTTTTAGAAAACCTTCATCTCCTTCGTTGTGATTAAAAGCACTCTGAAGGTAATTGCCTTTATGTAACTTTTGAAAAAGAATCTCACGTAATTTTTTTGATAAACTGAATCTCAAGAAAATTTCGGCTTTGGAATTAATCTCATCAAAAAGAAAATTTCTAGGAACAGTTGCATTACCATATCGTTCTTTTAGAAACACTAAAATTTTAATTAAATTAGATTTTCCAGAGCTATTTTTACCAATAAGAACATTAAAATTTTTGAGATCTAAGAATTTTGCATCTTTATAACTAAGAAAATTTTTAATACCTATTTCTTCTAGTTTTAGTTCCAAAAAATACACCTATTATGGATTTTATGAATTGTTTGTGGTTAATCTTATTTGAATAATAATCATTTGATAATTAAAATTTTACTTAATTTTTTATTTCTCTTATCTCCCTCCCCCGTGGTGCTCACTCCTGAAAAAACATGTAGAAATATTACAATTTTTTTAGTTGTAAATTCCTAATTTATTTAAAAAAGCCTTATATCTTCCTAAAACATCTTTATATATTTGGTCATAATCTTAATTGCATTTTTTTTTCACTCTCTGGTGTCCCGCTGTGGCTTGTTAAGGGTGTTTAGGGGATTTAATTTTAAAATTTTTGAGAAATTCAATTCTCTACTAATTCTATTGCCTCTTTAACAATAAAGCTTAAGATTTATAAATCCTTTATTATCAATAATTTTAAGCGCAGAGGGCTTTTAAAGTGCTGGAAAATTTACGACAAAATAAACTTCTTATTGAGAAAGGAAAAAAGTTTATTCTATATTATTTTTTAATAGAATCTAACGGGAATATTGATCTAGAAATTGAAATTGGAAACATTGCTTATCTTTACACCTTAGACCATATTGACTATGAAAATCTTAGCGGAGATGGGCAATTGATAAATGAGATTAAAAAAATCTGGCAGTTGGAGAATAATTTTGATACTAAAACTAAATCATATATTCTTGTTGTTAAAATAGTTAAATTAACCCAGAAAGAAGTATCTCATCCTGTGACTAAATTATCTCAAGTTATTGATCCAGAGATTGGAATTGGAATTTCTCCTTCAAATATTTGTGAGGATTTGTTAAATATTCTTACTAGTTACTCACATTCATGGTTTAAATTAATTAACCAATTATCAATAACAGATCATAACGAGGAATTTTCACTTATCAAAAAAGACTGTAAAAAAATTGCCCCTAATAAACAAGGAGAAGATTTATCTCTTAATTTAACAACGATATGTAGTTTAAGAGAAGATCAATTTTATTTAATACAAAAATCTTTAGTGAGATTGAACCAATCTTTAAAAAGTGTTGATATTGATATAGAATTAGGTTTGATACTCTTAGTTTCCACAATAGAAAATCTATCTCGTAAATACGGAGAAGTAGAAGAAGTTTTTAATGAAGATCTTGAATTCTTTTCAAAATTAAAGAATATTTTAAATAATCAAAAGTATGCGGAAAATCTAGCAGGGCAAATTGCTGATGAATTATTTAATGAGATTGGAAACTCATATGTTGAAATCTCTTTTCTTAAAGCTAAAGCAAAATTCAAAAATTTCTGCTTAATATATACATCTCCAAATTTAAAAAATGAAAAATTTGAGGAAATGATAAAAAACCTTTATAATCTTCGAAGTAAAATTTTACATGCGGGAAAAATCTTAGATGTGGGCTCCAGAAACGATACAATTTTGTATAATCCACATACAAAAGGAGGAAATGTTAAGAGTTATTTAGATAGTAAGGGAAAGTTTGCGGAGCTTGTTAGAATACCCTCTTATAATGATATTTTGAAGATTATGGATAATATTCTAAGAAATTTTATTCATTTTCTTTTTTCTGTTAAAGATTCTGAGGATGATAAAAAATTATATAAGAAGAGCGATATAGTTAAGCGAAATATGGTAGTGGCTTCAATTAATAAAGACGGTTATAAACCAGGTTCTGTAGTAAACTTAAATACAGATTTTTATAAAAAAGTTGATTTTATCGAACTCACTAGAATTAAACATAAAATAAGAGAAATTGAAGATTTAATCAATATAAATAATCAAGAGGAGGTTTCAGGCAAATTAGAGTTAATCTTAGCCCATCAAGACTTTTCAATGGAGTATTATTTCTTTCGATGTGCTTGTTATTTAAAAATTAAATATTTACACGATTTGGGTGATTTTAGAGGTTGTCTTCAAATATTTGAGGATTATCAAATTAAGGAAATTAATGAAGAAAATCTCTTGTACTTTAATTATCAGGCATATTGTCAAGCAAAATTAGAAAATTTTCAAGATGCTCATAAGATTATCGATGAGATCCTAATAAAGGCTACTGAAGATGAATTAAAAGCTTGTTTTCTTGATTCTAAAGGAGAATTTTACCATTTAGCAGGTGATTATCAAAATGCGATTACATTTTATAATAAATCTTTGGAATATAAACAAGATCCATCTTATACTTTTCATAAAGAAACACTTAAGAAATTGAATGAATGTCAAAAACAATTAAACTAACTCCCCCGTGGTGCCCCCTCCTAAAAAATGTAAGTGTGGAACGGATATTAAAGTAGAGATTATCTTATCCCCTAATATTCCTCTCAACCATTAGTATTAAATAATTGGATTAATCACTAATTCTATTACCTCTTTAACAATAAAGTAAAAAAATCATATGAGGATTTAAAGTATTGATAATCATAACAAGGTTAGAGTATTATGTCTTTAGGTGTTAAATTAAAGAGTATTTTAGAATATTATAAGGAACAGATTACATTGGTAATGGATGTAATGTTTTCAACATATTATATTTTAAAAAATGAATATATTCAAATTAGAGATCTATTAACAAGCGAGGATTATAAAAAGAGATATACAGAATATATAAAAATAATGAACCAACTTGAAAATAGTGCTGAGGGAACAGGGATACAGTTAACTAAACAGCAACATGAAATGTTAGAGAAACACCATCAAATGAGAAGAAATATCCCAAAATCAGAACATTTAATGAATATGACTCTTGTTTATCTCATGGCACTTTTTGAAGGTTTTAATAAAAATTTCTTACTAACATTGCTAATTAATAAACCTGAACAAATGAAAAGCAGAAAAAAGACAGTTAATTATGAAAAGTTAATTGAATTTGATTCTCTTGAAAATCTGCATAAATATTTGGCAGAAGAAATGACAGATAAATTAGGATATAAGGATATTGATAAGTTTAAAAACTATTTATCAAAGCAGTATAATATAGATTTAGATAAAGAGTTTGAAAATTGGGAAGCCTTAAGGGATAACTATTACAGAAGAAATATTATAGTTCATAATAATGGGCGTATTTCTGAATTATGTATAAAAAAGTTAAATATTTCCCCAGATCTTTTGAATAGCAAGCCTATTATGAATATTGATTATTTAGCTCAAGCTTTTAATAACCTCAAAAGCTATATGGATTTTATATTCATAACTATTAAGGATAAGTTCAAACTAGACGCCTCAGTAATAAGATTTGCTCGATTTCCTCTTAATTTTGATAAACCAATGGTTGTTAAAAGGGGAAAAGATGAGATTTTTAAAGATGATCAATAATTTATAGAAAAAATTTATCTTAGAATTATGGCCGATAATAATGAGCATAAGGAAAAAAAGTATATTTCATTAAATAACCATAAGAGAAAGGGTAAAGTTCTATCACCTTCTTATGAATTTTTCGAGAATGTTGAGCGAACAGCTTGGAGCAGAGACCTATTACCAGAATATCTATGGATGGATGCGCTTCATAAAAAATTTGAAAATCTTGTGTTACTTCACCAAAATTTTAACAAGTTTTTAGACATATTTGATTCTTTCATTAATAAAGAGGATACTGTTATCTTAGGTTTAATTTCTGATTTTGGTACAATTCCCTATGTAAATAGGAAAGAAATATTAAAAAAAAATGCTAAATTGATTAAAAATCTGTTTGTTGATATTATTGGGCAAGCATTAATTCTATACCCCGATTGTCCAGCAGCATGGTTAATATCTGATGAGGAAAAAAATAAATATAAAGAATTAAATAATTATTCAGTTAAAGCCGTTATTGACTCGGTCATAAGATTATATCCTGGAAAAGATAATGAATATTGTCGCGAACTTAGAATCTTATCTCTTCAAAGATTATTAAAACATAAAAAAATATTTTTTAGCCCTCAGGTTGACTTACCTAAGTTATTAGTAAAATATCCATATCAATTAACTACTGAAGAGAAAGAAAAATGTGAAAGACTGTCAGTATTAACTTTAAATATGTATATAAATTCCCCAAATGGTTCAATTAAAAGAGAATTTCAATGGTCAAAGCATTTTTGGAGACAAAATCTTAAGTTATCACCTTGTAATAATGAAGTTTTTATCAGAAATAATGATGCAATAGAAATCACTCAAGAATTTATCGATGATTTAAATAAATATACTAATGATAATATAAAATTATTAAAGAGATATTTATATGAAAAATTGAAAGATTTTGAATATGATCTATATGATCCATCTAAAGATGAGGTTATAATTGGTTTATTTGCAAGAATAATTAGATTATACATTATTTTTCTAAAAGCTCCTGAATTATGGACCCGAGATGTTAGTAATATTTTTATTAGATGTATTTTAGATTCTATAATTACATTAAAATACTTATTGAAGCAAGATAATAGAGAATTATATCAAAAATTTATCGAATATGGACAAGGTAAAGAAAAGTTACAAATTCTTCATTCACAAGATACCTATCCTAATGAAAAATCAGCAGGAACTGTTGATTCTAAAGGATTGGCAACAGAATTAGGTTCCGATTTTTTTATTGAATCTTTAAAAATTAATCTAGGAAATTGGATTGATAAAAATGTTAGAGATATGGCTATTGAATGTGACATGCATAGAGAGTACGCTTTAATTTATAATCCAACAAGCGAAGATGTACATGGATCTTGGATAAGTATTAAAAAATCAAGCTTGATGAATTGTATGAATCCACTACATCGATTCCATAGAATACCAAGAAGTTATAATCCATTAGATCCTGACTTGTTTGATATTATAGCAGACATGGTAGAAGATGTTATTAAAACATGCGAAAATCAATATAAGTTTCCAAAGTTTAACAATAAACTAAAAAAAATTCAAGATTTGGTTGAAAAAAAAATTAAATAATTTGACTGATTTATTATTGAATAAGGTTCTTAAAGGTTTTTTCTTCCTCTAACATGGTGCCCTCTTTAAAAAGCAAGTGGGTAAAATGTGAGATTAGTATTTTTATTTAAATACTCACGAAATTATTTAGTTTTAAATCGTTATATCTAAATATATAAGTAAAAAAGGATGTGATCGGTTTGAAACTAAATGAAGAAGAAAGCTTTCATGGAGAAATAATTGAAATCCCCGAAGAATTCATCGAAGACCTCTGCGAGAGAGTTAATATCGCCTACAGCACCATGATGGAAGATGAGGATAAAATGAATCAGCTCGCATTTATCACCCCTTTTCTAATCGCTTTCAAAGGAAGGCTGAATCGAGTATGTGAAAAATTATAGAATTTACTGCGGTACTCGATCGAAAACTAAAAAGATTTTTATGACATTCTATACTTTGATTTCTATCTTAATTAGGATTAAAGTGCATTTTTAATTCCAAGTTAAGATTATTACCAACCTGCCAATGTGGCGTAGTAGCGGTCCTATATCTGGATCCTGCGAAACCCGGGAACGCACCAGATCTATCGGAGAACCCGATACAGGTGAAACTGAAGATCTGGGTACCGTGAAATTTGGCTCGTCTCGACCATTTTCGGTAAGGTTCAAAAAAGAAGCCCGTATTCGAGCTTTTTGGAGCATCCCACCATTGGCACTTTTATTTCTTATTAATGTTTAATGGCACTTGAGTTTCTTCTTTAAATCAGATATTTCATTTTTTCCATAAATTTTATGTTTATCTTCAACATTTTTTGCGCTTACTAATAAATATCCTCCTAAACCTAAGTAAAATAGGAATAAGATCAGACTTCCATTCTGAAATATATTATAACAAACAAAATTGAATGCCCTAAAAAAACCAGCCATACTCTCAAGAATCGATCCTACTATATCATCAAAGATATTCCATTGTAGATAAGGGGACATTAAATTATTTCTAAATCAAATTATAAAAAATTGTATAATTTTAGTAGAACTCAGTTAATCCCAAGATTAAGTTTTATTCTTCTTTTATCTTTTTCTATGAATTCTTTAAATTCTACATTATTATCATTGATAACCTCCCAAAATTCGTCGTATATGTCTTTAAGGCTTCTTTTTCCCGCATTTTTTTCAGTATCTTTTGGAGGTGGGCGTGAATCTCTATTAATTTTCCGTTTAGGATTAAATTCGACATAATTTCCTTCAAAAATTAGGTCTTCAAGGAGTCTATCGTCATTTGCGTTAAATAGGTTTGCGTCAGCTTTAGGTTTCAGAGATTTTTTAGGTTCAAATTCAAAATCTACTTTTTGATAACCGCGAACGATAAAATTTTTGTCGACAAACGCTTGAAAGTGATGATCGCAAATTAGTCCTTTAGGAAGAGATATTGTGGTTAATTGCCTCGCTTTATTAATTACGGATTTCGGGAACTTTAATTCTTTATGAACTTTGCATACGGGACATACAATTTTAACGCTTGAATATTCATTTAACTCGCTTATCTGTTGATGAATGTTTTGGTCTAAAATTGCCATAGCTATTCAACACCCGCGTTATTTTTTAAAGCTACACATAAAAACTACGACATTTTTCAAACAATTTTCACAACTATTCGAAAATAAGAAAATTGAGCGTTAACAGAGCATAAAAAAGAGCTATATTTAGTTATTTAGAGAATCGAAACTTTGATTTAAATTTTCTTTTCCTATCTCAAAACTGAATTCAAGGGTAGGAATTATTTTTGACTTAAATTTGAAAGTATGTTTTCCTTCAGAAAACTTTTCTAAACCGTCCTCGTCAATTTTAATTAGTATATCTATAGTATCTCCTAAAGCTATCATTCTCCCAGCAAGCTTACCGCTCAATAAATCGTCAATTGTGAATCTTTCTCCCTTATGATAAAGCATGAAATGGTCTTTAAGTTTTTCTACATCAAAATCTTTCTTAGAGACATTGATCGGAATTTCGTCAAGATACATTTTACCATAATCTGATAACTCGAAATTTTTTACATCAAAATGTTTTGTGCTAAATCCACCGAGTTCAATTTCTTTTGGAACAAAAATCGGCA
>Ga0209977_10000743_pt1 | contig 13289 bp, 24 predicted proteins | sample SumtaG_2_FD_183113 | JGI IMG/M metagenome (GOLD analysis project Ga0209977, IMG submission 183113) | Deep subsurface microbial communities from Indian Ocean to uncover new lineages of life (NeLLi) - Sumatra_00607 metaG (SPAdes) (version 2) | ecosystem: Environmental > Aquatic > Marine > Oceanic... | reverse complement strand
AAAATTCTTATGGGGCAATGTTACCCCCAGGCATGAGAGTTTCAAAGACAATGAGAAAGTCCGTATATTATGGGCAGGCAGTTCTAACCATATCCCTACACAAGATATCCACGAGAAGAAAGGTATAACCATAGGTGATTTTGACCAAGACCTTCTTGACTTCATTATTGATACAGTGGACCGTTACCAGTGGGTGATTTGTGGTGGTACTCCTGGTCAGCTCAAAGACCTGTTGAAAGACGGAAAGATAGAATATCATGCATGGAGAAATGCCATAGAGTATTCAGCATTTATCAAGAGTTTGAACATTGATATAGCCATAGCCCCATTAGCACATAATCTTTTCAACGAATGTAAGAGTAATATCAAGATGTTAGAATACACTGCCATGGGTGTTGCAGGTGTCTACACGGATATTGAACCATATAAAAATGCCCACCTTAGAGCCAAGAACGGACAGGAAATGGCTAGTCATATTGAGAAACTAGCGCAAGATGTGGAATTGAGAAAGTATACATTTGAAAAAGATTATGATAGTGTAAGGGATGGATTATGGTGGGAAGAGAATGATAACATTCTCGATTTTATTCTACCATATTTGAATATGTTTGGTAAAACCTTAGACTTGGAGAAATAGAATGAACATCAAATTAATTTATAGTCCAAATATAGTATTGGTAACGGTGGGTGCTATTTTGGTATCTCTGTTAGTGTTTGGAGTTGCCGGTGGTTGTAGCAGAACTATGCAGAAAGAAGCTGAGGTATTATCAGTGAATAAGAATATTCTGGATGGTAAGATGATAGGTCAATTTCTTGGCAGTGCGGATGGTTACCTTACAAGTGTTGTTCTTGTGGGACTCCGGGTTGACTTTCAAGACAGAATGTTTCTAACTGATGCCAAACTCAATTATGCAGAAGCAGTTCACTATAAGGACAGAGCTACTCTACCTATAGTGTGGACAGTAGATTCTTTTGATGGAGACTTAACTGGACGGCTGAATGGAAGAACTGTAGTCTATATAGACATATCCCTCCCGTTATCAAGGAAATTATTCAAGGAGTTTAAAAGATGAAAAGGATATTAGTCTTGTCTTGGTCTGTATTAAAGACAATATACAAAGGCATTTGGTTGTGGGATTACTAATGTATGAGATATTAGATATATATACATCTTTCAGACGTTCCCAAGGTGGGTTTAATAATCGCCCCTACAGAATACCAAAGGACTTCAATAAATTTCTCTTTGAAACAATGTCCGAGAAGAATAGAGAATACCTAATTTATGCAACCAAAAATTTTAATACCAAGTGGAGGCATATAGACCCCAATAGATTCTTTGATTGTGGTTTTGAGGCCTTTGGTAAAAACTTCTCCTACGTCCGGTTCTTTGATAGAAAGGTTCTCAATTTGTATATTGAACGAGATAAGAACCTGAAAAGAGCACAGAAAATATCAAGAGCTGCAATCATAGATGATATAAAATTTATAAAAAGATATCTTGGAAAGGGGATGATTGAACAAGTCAAAGGGTCTCCGCTAATTAATTATTGTTGCCTTGAAGAAAACGGCCAACTCATACCTATACGGCATTATTTACTTAATGGTATAAGTAGGTATATAATAGTGTGGATGATAGATAGGGGATATTTGAGATTAAAAGATGGTGATAGGGAACTATTACCCCTTATCCTTGAAAATTATAGAGAGTATCTGGATGAGGTCAAATCAATGGATAATTTTGTCGGGGACTTAGCCCATAGTCATGGACTTTTAAGATAAGGAGAGAGGTTATGTCAAAAAGTCATAGAGGTAATCACCCATGGACAGGCTGTTCAGCCCGGTTGCCTTCCATTGCTAGACATAAGGGTGCCGAAGAGAGATATCTTATTACTCTTCTTGATTCTCTTGTGGTAGCTAAGGACTTTACTTATGGTGAATTCAATAATGTTTTGCCTTTTGGACCAGATGTCGAAGCCTTGAGGGAGGCTGAGGGACAGTACCCAGAACTTGGTATAGCAAGGTTTGGCACACCTGACGAAGGGATTTCTACTATATCCCTTTTGGCTACGGTATCAGCTGTCTTTTGTGGAAAGAGGCTCGGAGTTATTCTACAAGAGGATGATACTGATACTGATAACCTTAGCCAACCTGAAAATCCAACTCCTTTAGACGAGAAACTAATACTTGGTTTTACATTGTTGGATGACGCTGGGGCAGTAACCGATTCGGAGCTGGAGGGTAGTGTTCGCAAAGCCGGGGGACTTCCTGCTGAGGAAAAAGAGGAAGAGGACTTGTTTGAATCTGACCCTGTTGAAACAAAAGAAACAGAGTTTACATATACTCGTATAGATGATAAAAAGGACGAAACAGGGGGATACCCCAATGAAAGAATTGCAGAAACAGTAGAACCAGCAGATGAGGAAGCCTGGGAAGTTGAGGACGAACCGGAGATACCAGACGAAGTCGCTTAAGAAAGGGTTGACTAAATGATACATAAAATTAAATGCACAGAATGTGGCTATATCTTTACTGGTGCAAGCAGAGAAGAAGCCAAAAGTAACTTTAAGAAGTATCATTCTAGACTGGATGATATGACGAAAAGGAGAGGTAGCCCACTCTGGCTTACTGATGAAGATGGAGCTATGCTATTTGGAACTGAAACAACCGCTGAGAAATCAGAGGAACTGAAACAATATGTTGAGAAAAATTTAAACGAATAGGAGGAAAGTGTGATGGGTAAACTACATGAAATTTTAGCTGTTGATAAAGAGTTAGAAGATGCCGCTAAGAAGATAGTGGCCGAGGCCATGGTGACTTTTAGCAAAAAGGCAGACTTGTTTCTTGGTCATGTCAAAAGACTGGAGATGTTCTCTGAGGACAGGAAGACCGAGGAAGCTGCTGCTGCAGAACATAAGTCTCTAACCACAACAGTTGATGAAAAGCTGGACTATGTTGCAGAAAGTCTTATAAGACATCTTGATGTTGTGGTACAGAAAGAACAGACAAATCAGGAAGCCAGAGCTGATGTCGTGTTGAGAGATGGCAGAACCATATTACTTAATCTCCCTGCTACATTCCTTCTTTCTCTTGAAAACAAGCTCGCTTGGTTGAGAAAGATGTATGAGACTATTCCTACACTTCAGCCTGGTATTACATGGGACCGAGACCCACAGGAGAGAAGTGGAGTTTTCAAGGCGCGGGTAGATGATGTGAGACTTAAAGGTGAGAAAACTGTTCAGTCCAAGATACTGGTGCCACATACTGATAGACACCCTGCCCAGATTGAGAAATGGTTCGAAGATACACCAATAGGACAGTTCGTAACAACTAGATGGTCCGGTATGGTATCTCCAGCCAAGAAATCTGAGTACCTCGACCGAATTGATGAGCTCATTCAGGCAGTGAAGAAAGCCCGTATGAGAGCCAATGCTCAAGAAGTGGAGAAGAGGGAAGTTGGTGGAACTATCATGACCTATATCAATGGTGAAGAGACCGACCATCTTTTTACCCCCATGGCCTAAGATTAAATAAAAACAAGGAGGAAGTCCAAAATGACCGGTAAAGAGGGGAAAACATTTGTGTGGGGTATTGCGATTGGTGCAGTTGTAATGGTTATCTTCCTTTTCGCCTCAGGATGGGCAGTGACAAGAGGTACTGCCAAAGCTAAGGCTGAGGAAATGGCTAGGAATGCTGTTATAGAACAACTGGTTCCGGTCTGTATTCAACAGTCACTGCAGGACCCAAACAGAGAAGAGATAATCAAGAAGATAGATGAAGAAAGTTATTGGAGACGGGGTGATATTGTAGAAAAAGCAGGTTGGGCGACGATGCCCGGTGCCGAAGAACCTGTTTACGGTGTTGCAGATGAGTGTGCGAAACAACTTCTAATAGAAAGTAAAAAGTAATCTAAATATGTATAACAAGAGTTTGGGATAAGTTTATCGTTAAATTCCGAGTTGGATTCCCATTTAGGGAAAATAGCGGAAATTTTATCGTTATGATTAAGATTATTGTATAACCCACAAGTTTAGATTGAACTACGTTTTATACTAGTAGGTGTTCAGAAATACCCTTTGGTCGTGGGTTCGACTCCCATCCCCGGTGCTGTGTGTATATTAAAAGAACTATAATTCGTAAACGAGAACTATAGTTCTCATGTACATAGAGCACCGGGGTAGCTCAGTGGTAGAGCAGAGGCAAATTTAAACTAACATGAATAGGTTACTAGATGTAAAGGTATTTGTAATAGCTATATTATGAGTTTGACCGAAAATCAAACAATACAGCAAAAGAGAGGGACAGGCGGGCCAAGCTTGTCCCTTTCACTTTTTGCCCTATACTTTACAAGATGAAGAAGTTATAAGATAATAGAAAGAAAACAGGAGGCGTAAAGAATATATGTCAAAGTGGATAAACAAAAAACTATTTGAAGAGTATGCAGATCAAAAAGAAAAAGAAAAGGAGACAGAAAGACCAGGGCTAGAAAGACTGGCGTACATTTGGAAAACCCCTGAGAAAGGTACAGTAGAAAAGCCAAAAATATATGAAGGGAGATTTCTACCTGACCCCAAGGGGAGATTTACAAGAAAGTATTTTTATCACCTGTTTCAATCAGGAGAATCATGGAGGTTTGTACTCTGTGAGAAAACATGGGCATTTGAAAACTGGTGTCCGCTCTGTTCAGCTACTTCTAAGCTGTATCAGGGCACAGCTACTGATAAGTCAGCAGCGTATAATTACAAGAGAAAACAAAGGCATGTAAGTAATTTTAACTTGGTTGATGACCCAAGAGATGTAGAGGAACAAGATGAGAGCAGACAGGTTAAGGGTAAGGTAAGGCTTTATGAGTTCCCTGATAAAATAGAGAGTAAGCTGAAACAGGAGATAGTTGATAAGAAGAATGGACTTGGATCCTCTATTTTCGACCCAGGTGAGGAAGGGTTTAACTTTATCGTTAAGGTTAGGTCGACCAAACCAAACAGGGAAGGGAAGATATTTCCTGATTATTCAGATTCTACATTCGCCAGAAGGTCTGGTGCTTTGGGGACCGAGAGAGAAATTAGAGACATCATGGAACAGACAATAGACCTGGAGGAATATCTGAAGGGGTTGGTCGTCAGTGATGCTGATATGATGGAATTACTTAAGAACGAGATGCTTTGGGAAATGGTTAAGGATGAATGGCAAAGGAACAAAGAGAACCAGGCAAATGTTGAGGAAGAAGACGACATCCCAGACTTCAGCAGCCCAAACAATAAACTTGATGACGAACTAGACAAGTTGGAAATGGGAAGCGGTGAAGAGGATGTTGATGAGAATGAGCTCTTGAAGGAGCTAGATATGGTTTAAATATGGGACTATAGTATAGTTGATAGGATTATATTAAGTATAATGAAATCAGATTATATAAATAGGTCCGTAACTGTTGAGTATGATATTGAGCGAGGTGATAATCAAGCCAAGAACCTGAGGAAGGTACTAGATGGTAGAAAAAAATTTATAGCAGAAAGTATTTGATTAGTTAGAGGAAGAGCCTCCGGCCACCGGCTCAAAATAGGTGGCCTTATTATTGCTCAGAAATGATAAATAGATAGGAAGAGGTGAGAAAAATGAGTGAAAACTTTGAATATGCATTAACACAAACCCTTCGGTTAGAAGGTGGTTACAGTAATGACCCGGATGACCGTGGTGGGGAAACAAATCTTGGCATAACACATTTTGATGTGGATAAAGCTTTTGAAAAGGGCATTATCCTCCATAATGAAGTTTGCGAGCTGACAATAAAAGAGGCCAAGAAAATTTATAAGTCCTTCTACTGGGATATTGCCAAGTTAGATGAAGTCCAAAACAAATACATTGCTGCTGAGATGTTTGATACTTGTGTAAATATGGGTGTCAAACAGATGGGAAAGATAGTCCAAAGAGCTCTTGAGTATCTTGGAGAAAACCTGGAGATTGATGGCATCGTTGGTCCTGTTACAAGAGGTTTGATAAACAAATGGTGCCAAAAGGACCCAAAGTCCCTCTATATAATAATGAATTGTGAACAATATGTTGTGTATAAGATTATAATAGAGGTACGACCAGAACAGGCGAAGTTTGCACGAGGATGGCTCAAGCGTGTTCAGCAGTGGATGGGAAACATGTAATGAAAATAAGAGAGTATTTATTTGAAGCCATAACATTGGAGGTTTTTGATAAAGACACATTCGATGCCATTGAAGGCAAAGAGCATATGTTCTTTAGAAAGGGAGAAGGAGTGTATCATACCATAGTGCAAAATGGTAAGAATGTGGGCACCGTGGGTTTCACTAATGGAAGGGTGGACCCCTTTTTCACGATAGGTATAATCAAAGAATTTCGTGGGAAAGGAATACTTGCCAAAGCGTATAAATTACTAGCAAGTAAGCATGGGTTTAGAAGGGCCTATATTGATATAGAGAACACTAACAAGAAGTCAATAGATGCCCATAAAGCTTTCGGATTCAAACCAGTTACGGAGAAGGTTGATAAGAAACTCTATAAAACTGATGTTAGAATGTACAAGGATTTTTAAGATATGAAACTAAAAAATTTGTTTGACACTATTATAAGCACATTTCTATTGGCATGTGCCTCGGTAGGGGTGGAAGGTGCCCGTATACTCATAGCCATATATGAGAAAAGAAAAAAGATGAAAGAACTAGAGGAGAAAGGCTGTTAGCTTAGTGTTAGCTTAGTGAGTGGGTAGAGGAGAGAAAATTATGAAGATGAGAGAAGTATTTGAGTTACCTAAACTTTTAGATTATATGAAACAGAAGGAATTTAGCATAACCACACGAAAAAGAGATGAAGTAGTGTTCAGTTTTGAGGAGGGTGGTTCTCCTGGAGATATAGGGACAGATTTTGCTTTCAGGATACGAAACCCTAATCGTGGAGCGGGCTATTGGCCTATGAACGCTGCTGATTGGGATGTATTCGCCAAGAAAATGACGGTTGAACTTTCCAGAATTGGAAAGGTGATTAAGGCAGCTAAAGTTTCACACGATAAGGCATGGGATGAAATGATGAAAAAGAGGAAAGGAAGACGCGACCCTTATGCGTAGGAAGACAGAATGAAACCCGAATTATAAAATGAGGTGTAAGAATGAAAATAAGAGACTATATGATAGAGGCAAAAAAGTTTAAGACCATGGGTGATGAAGTTGAGGATATGGAAATTCATATCGAGGAAAAGGATACGGGAAAGTTTGATAAGATACTGAACAAGTATATAGGACATTTGGACCCTGACCTTTCTATCAAAGATGCTGTCAACAAGCTTAGCAAGCAAAAAGCCCAAAAGTTAAAAAATGATTTGCTTAACTTACATTATGGTGAGTGAGGTGTAAGAATGAAAATAAGAGACTATATGAGGCTGACAAACCTCAAAGAAGATATGAAAGAAGCCGAGCTGTCTGAAGCAGGTTTCGAGAAATACCCTAAAGGATGGACAAGGGATAGCATAGAAAGTTTTGCTAAATCTCTTGGTAAAGAGTATGGTATTGAAGGAGGAGATAAGAAAGGTTTCTTTGATGCCTGTGTAAAGAAAATCGGTCCTCATATGGAAAATCCAGAGGGATTCTGTGCTGCTGTAAAGGACGAGGTCTTTGGTTCAACATTCTGGAGAGGTAAGGGTAAGACAGAGAAAGAAGCTAAAGCTGGAAAGAAGAATGTTCCAGAGAAGGGAAAATAAATCAACCATATCAGTTGAATTAGCTAAAAATCAACCATATCAGTTGAAGGGAAAATAATGAAAATAAGAAAACATTTAGATGAAGCCATTTATCAATGGGAAGGTCCTTATCTGAAAAGCTTCATAAAATTACGGAAGGCAATGGAGAGTGTTGTCTGGACTGCCAGAATGATGGAAAAGAACGGAATTATAGACTCCAAAGAATTCAGTAGCTTTATGAAACAGGTAGAACGGTCTGATAAAGAAACACAAAAACTAGAGAACTGGTTTAAAGGGAAATAAGATGAAAACAATTGAGAAACTTGAACAGCGTCCCTTATACGGTTCTCACGCAGCGATATTATTAGAGTTAATAGAAAAAATCAACGAAATTATTGATTGTATGGATTCCGAGGATAGACTTTTTGAGCGGATAAAAGAGGAAAGACGCTCACGAAATTGTTGTGGTATATAGAGAATGGAGCTCAGAGACCCCTTTTATAATAATCTAGTTCAAGAAACATGTACAGAACTACAAATTAATTTACATGAAGGGGACGAGAAGAATCATTCCTACATTGCTGGGAAAGATGTTTACTTAGGTAAGTATGAAGATGAAGAGTTAATGGTTATTTCATTCTTCCATGAAGTGGGCCATACTTTAGTTGAGTGGGAATATAAAGAAAGGGTAAGATTTAACACTCTGATGATAGAACTGAAAGCATGGGATTTAGGAATTCAATATGCATTGGATAAAGGATTGTTGTTTTCGGACAATGCTCTCAAATGGGGTTACGAGGAAGCCATGGGGTATGTAGGGCATGATGAAAGAGAGTGTACAGGATGGAGATTTAATAAACAAGCATGAAACTTAGAAATTACCTGATTGATGCAGCCGTATTCTCAAGAGAACAAAAGGGAGAGATAGAGGATTCTATATTGAATCTTCTTATGGACCGTAGTCTTGTAAGTATGCTCAAAAAGGTTAGGTCAACGAAATCAGAGAAAATGGTAGTATCCAAAAAAGAAATGGAGGATATACTTGATATAATCTTGAAGGTAAGGAAGACTATTATCAAATTACCTACAAGATAAGAGGTGTAAATGGCAAAAGGTGGTCAGTTCGAAAGAGATATAGCTAAAATTCTAACAAAATGGGTGACAGGGCAAGAAAGACCATATGTTTTTTGGAGAACTCCAGCCTCTGGTGCTCTTATGACTGTTGCCAATGCGGTCGATGTTTCTGGTGATATTATGGCTATCAGACCTGAAGGGAGATTTCTTACTGCTAAATTTAGTTTTGAATGTAAGAACGGATACCCTAAAGCCAATTTCCACAAACACCTAAAGAAAATCAAAAACAATGAGATTGAGGGATTTTGGGAAGAGTGTATAGGAGATGCTAGGAAAGCGGGCAAACATGGAATCTTAATTTGGAGGAAGTTAGGCTTTCCAAAAATTATAGGTTTTGAATTGATGGATGCTAACTTCTTACGGGGTGCTTTTGACAGAGCATACCGTATTGACCTACCCACAAAGACTGTTACATTAGGATTTGAAACACTTCCTGACCTCCAATTCTTTGATTTCATAGAATTTTTCAACATTGTTCCAGTCGATGAATTCAAAAAAGTTATTAAAAAACTAAAACCAACTAGGGCCATTGTAGATGAAGATAAACATTGAAGGTAAAAATTTCGCTGATATAGTAGTGTTGTTTCTTTTAGATAAGATGAATCATCCAGACGAGGTATTGCCTGGTGTGAATCCTGCTTTTGATGCTCTCATGGAGATATTCAAGAAAAAGGGATTGAGAGGTCTACTGATGAAATACTACTTGAGCCTTGGCGGACAAGACAGGGTCATGTATAAGAGGGTAAGAGGAGTTTTTACTCCTAAAAAACAACCAGCCACTTTGGTTCTAAACACTACAAGGGACGATTACGAGGAAGTTGAGGAAAAGAAGGTTGGTGTAATGAGAAAAATAGAAAGATTTGTGAAGAGGTTCACAGGTATGGAGGTGTAAAATGGGTGAGTTTACTGGTATAAGTAAAGAGCAGGAAATGAGTCAAGACCAAGCGCCAGATATGAAGGGTGAGGTTGAAACTGATGTTCCTGATGTCAAAGCCGATGGTCTAGCAAAAGATGGTATGCCTATCTTTACGGTATCGGATGATGAGTTTTATAGAAACATGAAGGCTACGAGAAGAAGATTGAGATTTGGTAGTGATACTTCTGTTTCAAAATACATGAGAGGGACTAGATACAACAGGCCTTTCTGGATTAGGTCCGAAAAGGATGATTATATGAGAAAGATTAAGTAAAATCTTTCACTTTTTACAAGTATAGCCTGTTATGTTAAATTGTTTCTTAAGAGAGGAAGTTCAAGTGTGAGAAATGTAGTTTTGTTTGATTTCAATAATCTTGCTATTAGAAATTATTTTGTAAGAGATGTCGAGGCTGTAACCGGAAATCCTAATATTCAGTTATGGAAATATCTAGTGTTTTCAGATGTTTATAATTTTTTTCCACCTGCCAATGATGTGGTACTTGCTATTGACAGCAGAACCTCATGGAGAAAATTATACTGTAGCAGATATAAAGAGAGTAGGAGACCAAAAAGAGACGCTTCAAAGATAGACTGGGAACAATATTTTGTTGCTTTTGACCATTATATCTATGAGTTGAGACAATACCTACCCTTTAAAGTGTTACAGATTTCCACCGCTGAAGCTGATGATATCATAGCTACTTTATGTATGTCACTCGGCGAGACCGTTACAATTCATTCCACCGATGAGGATTTTCTGCAATTATGCTCCGATAATACTAAGGTTTATAATCCCAAGAAAGGAGAGTTTGTGTCTGCAGATTGTAGTTCTGAAACATTCATCGTTAAGAAATGTCTTACAGGCCAACCAAAAGATGACATCTTTAACATTTTAACACCTCTCGATTGGCCGGTCGGTAAGAGGAAACCGGGATTTGGAGAAGTGTCTGCAAAGAAAGTAATGGCTGAGGGATATGAAAAATGGTTGAAACTGAAGGGATTGGAGGAAAGGTTCAAAGTCAATAGAGTATTAATTGATTTCAACAGGATACCAGGAGTTGTTAGAAAAGTAATACTAAAAACCTATAAAGAATATACTCTCCCCGACCCTGGTAAGATGTTTACATTTTTCAAAAAGAATAAATTCAAAGGATATATGGAGAATTTTACCACTGTTGAATCTAAACTATTGGAACTGTACTAGAGGAGGAGGAGAAAATGATAACCTATATTGTGGTTGATAAGGTGGAAAGAGAGGAGTTTGAAAAGGCATTTCAGGTCCCCTATGGCTATGGCTGCTGTGAGATTTACACAGACTTTAATGAAGCTCTGGGTTTTTTTGATGACCTACCTTCCGAACATCTTTGTCGTTTCTTCATTATAGAGAAATGGGAGAATGGACAAAAAGAAGTGGTTTTTGAGGGGAAGTGGTTGCTTTATACTGATAGTTTCCCTTCATAAACAAAGAGAGATTTTTAAGAGAGTCCCATATGGGGCTCTCTTTTGACTTTAAACAGGAGGTTTATATGGTTAATGCTTAGTGAAAATGCGTTGAAGGTTGCATCATCTAGATATTTTAGAGATGAAGAAACCAGTTGGGAGGATGTCTGCAGAAGAGTATCTAAGGCAGTGTCCTCTATTGAACAAGAAGGAGAAAAAGAGAGACAAGGAGAACTTTTCTTTGATATGCTTTACAACCTTAAAGCTTTACCGGGTGGTAGAACTTTAAGAAATGCTGGATTTACAAATACTTTGTTAAACTGTCATGTTTTACAACTGGCAGATTCAATGAAATCCACACCAGAAAGGACTGGAATTGGTAAATTTATTGAAATGGCTCTCGTATTAAATTCAGAGGGCGGTGGTGTTGGTTGTAATCCCCAATTGAGACCGAAAGGAGCAGTAATAAAGAAGAAAGGTGGAGTGAGCTCGGGTTTACTGAGCTTTCTTAATGCTATTAGCGTAGTATTAAGCACAGTAGAATCAGGCGGTAACAGAAGGAGTGGAATGTTACCAATATTGGATGTTTCACATCCTGAATTGATAGACTTTATTGATTCAAAGTTGGATGATTTCAACTTGAATAATTTTAATATCAGTGTGGGAATAACTAATGAATTTCTCGATGCTGTAGAACAGAAGAAAAAATGGACCTTCTCTTTCGCTGGAAATGATTATGGTGAGATGTGGGCTCCAGATATATTTGATAAGATTGTAAATAACATGGTAACATCCGGAGAACCAGGGTTGGTAAATTTGGATAATATGCGGAGGAATAACTCGTGGTATTTCAGTCCGGTTGAATCTCTCAACTTATGTGGAGAACTACCATTATCCAGAAATCAAAGCTGTTGTTTGGGTAGTATAGTCTTATCTAATTTCTTATCCAAAACTGGTAGAACTAAATGGCAAGAACTTGGGGAAGCCATAAAAACATTGGTAAGATTTCTTGACAATGTGTTGGATTTGAATGAATATCCATTTGATGAGATGAGAAGTGCTACAATGAAGACAAGAAGAATAGGGATAGGCGTAATGGGTCTTGCCCAGTACCTATTTGGAAAGGAGGCTATATATGGTAGTGAAAGGGGATTGGCTCTTACCGAAGAGGTAATCAAATTTATCAGGAATAACATCTATGTAGCTTCTATAGAATTAGCTAAAGAGAGAGGACCGTTCCCGGGGTTCAATGATTTTGCTTATACATCAGCTAAATTCATAAAGACTTTGCATGCTAGAATCCGTATGGATATCAAGAAGCATGGTATAAGAAATTGTACCTCGATGGCTTTCGCTCCTACTGGAACTATTAGTCTTGTAGCAGATGTTACAAGTGGTGTAGAACCTCTATTCTCAAAGGCATATTTGAGAAGGGACAGAGTTAGTGATAGAGTGTACATTCATCCACTATATTCTAAACTTATAGAGGAAGGGAAAGAAAGAGAGATTCCAGAATGGTTTACTGACGCTTACGACCTGACACCAGAACAACATTTTGAAACTACTGTTGTTATACAAAGATTGAATGATGGTAGTATATCAAAAACACAGAATTTACCTAAAGGAACCACACCCGAACAAGTAAGAGAATGGTTGTTAGAGTATTCTAGAGACCTTACTGGTATTACTGTATATGTTGATGATAGTAGACCAGACCAAATACTGGTTCCTCTTACTGTGGAACAGGTTAAGAATTATCTTGCAAGTAATGTCTTGCCTGACTTAAGCCTGGTCGAGGTTGGGCCAGATTGTGGGTGTAGTGAATAAAAACACTTGACATTTTTTAATAACTTAAACTAGAATAGGAAGCACTGAATAAAGGATTGAAGCTAAAAAATAGCTTGACAGTTTCTTCTATAATATACAAAATAGGAGGTGTATTATGAGTTTGCCATCATGGGCTAAATTCTATTATAAAGGAGAGGAAGCAGCTCACGTATTTGTGAATTGTGGCCATTACTATTCTGATGAACTCGTTCCAGGACTATTCAGGGAAATACTGGAAGAGAAGTGTTTTCCTGGTATGTGGGATAAAGTCATTATGTA
>Ga0209977_10000741_pt1 | contig 13312 bp, 4 predicted proteins | sample SumtaG_2_FD_183113 | JGI IMG/M metagenome (GOLD analysis project Ga0209977, IMG submission 183113) | Deep subsurface microbial communities from Indian Ocean to uncover new lineages of life (NeLLi) - Sumatra_00607 metaG (SPAdes) (version 2) | ecosystem: Environmental > Aquatic > Marine > Oceanic... | reverse complement strand
ATTTATTGAGGTTTGGAAGGGCTGTCGAGTTTATCTCGATGCTGTTATCTGAAATATTTGTATAAGTATCAAGGTCAGTTTCATTATCACTTACATTTGCATCATCTGTTATATTTATTATTTCATTAAATTGGATTTTTCCATAATCAGTATTTTCAAGAACTACATTACTTAAATTTTGTAAATCTTCATATGAAGATTGATTGAAATCTGTTGATTCTCCTTCATCTTTAAATTCATTATAAATTACTGCAAATTTATCTAAATCCACAGTAAATGTTATATTTTTTGCTGTTTCTCCAAGTGTATTATTAGCATATAGATAAAGTGTGTGTTGTCCTTGGGTTGTGTTAAATGTTGTATTGCCTGTTATTGTCTCATTGTCTCCTGTCTGATTAATATTATACCATACATAATCTTCATAATCTACTATGTAATTTAACAATAAATTATCAGTATGTATATAGGTTTCATTTTCTGGTTTTATAATAGTTAATTCTGGCAAAACTAAAGAAATATTTCTTGTTTCTGTTGAGATGTTATTTCCAAAAGTATCATTTGCAGTTGTATTATAATAATAAGTTTCTGCTGAAAGCCCTGTGTAATTAATAAAGAACACACTCGTTGAAATATTTGTTTCTAATAAAGATGTTGAGTTATATAATCTGATTACAATTTTATCCAAATTTGTATCACTCGCAGTTACATTTATTTCAATATAACTTTTTCCTATAATTTCACCGCTTGTTTTTGTTGGGTCAACAAATTCTATTGCTGGTGAAATACTATCAACAAAAAATGTTACAGATGAAGAATTTTCATTACCGCTTGTGTCATTTGCCCAAACTGTAACATCATGCTGTCCTTCACCCCATGTAATTGTAGTAATATTTGTACAACTTCCCCCGCTTCCTAAAGATGTATTAACTGAATAAGTATCATTAGAATACCAACAAGAATCTACAGCTTGATTATCTGAAACTGTATAATTAACATTAATATTTGCATTTGTTGTATTTGTATTGTTTGAAGGATAAACTATAGAGATATTTGGTTTAGTTATATCTATTTCAAGTACATTCACCCACCATGTCTCATATGCAGATGTATAATTTTCATTTCCTTCATAAATTGTTGTTATGTTAAATAATCCTATATTATTGAATTGAGTTAAATTGCTTCGAGGAGAAGGACCTTGATTGATTAAGGTTTCATTATTGTAAAGTTTAATATTTTCCCCTGCTTGTCCTGTTTCCAAAGTTCCATTTAACCATATAGTGCTGTATTGATTAATTGTTATATTAGACATTGAATTATTGACATATGTATAAACAACCCCTGTTGCCTGTTGAACAATGAATGTTTCTTCGTCATAATAGTTGGAATAATTTACAGTATCATTTCTTATTACAGTAAAATTATATGAACTTGCAGCAAGATTTTGCACAGAATTATTACCTATTCCTGTCTCGTTTCTGTATAAAACAAAGCCAGAAGTACAATTTGTCCAAACTCTAAATATTGTTCCATAAGTTATACCAGAAGATTCATTAAATACAACACTACAAGCACCTGTATTTTGATTAATAGTTAAAATATCTGATACACTTGTACTTGTATAATTAACATTTCCTGTTGTGTTATAAGTATAATTATAAGCTCCAACACCAAGTGTTACAACATCAGGAGGGGTAACTTCTCCTGTATCATTTCTGTATAAGTTACAAGTCAGTTGTGAAGGGCATCCTGTTCCATTTGCAGTTGTTTCAGTTCCATAGTTCTCATTATCACTTGGACTAAAAGTTATATCTAGTGAGGGCGTGGTTTGATTTATTATATAAGTTCCATTTTCAGTATTATTAACATTCTCAGAAGTATCATTTGCATACCATCTATAATCATAAGTACCGACTGCGAGGTCAGTAAAAGTAACATTATAAACATCTGCTGTAAGGTTTGTTGCAGTATAATTTGTTCCGTTGAAATCTAACAAAACAGTATCAAGCCCAACTCCTGCATCTGTAATAGTGGCATTAAATTCATAAACTGCACCTTCTGAATAATTCACAGGTTCTTCTGGTCTTTCTGTTAATGAAGTTACAATTGGGTTAGTTTGATCTGGAGCTGAAGTTACATTCACCCACCAGGTTTCATAACTACCTGTATAATTCTGGCTTTCTATATAAAATACAGTTATATTAAACACACCAATTTCCGAGAAAGTTGTTAAATTATTTCTAGGAGAAGGTCCTTCGTTAATGAGGGTTCCATTATTATATAATTCCAGTGTTGCAGAAGTGTCTCCTATTATTAAAGTCCCGTTTAAATAAATAGAAGTATACTGATTAATTGTAACATTTCCGTCTGTTACATTTAAGGTTAAATTCACCTCGCTGGTTGCTTTTGAAATATCAACAAACCTAGTTATTGAGGCAGAACTGTGATTTTGGTCTCCACTTGAAACAGCAGTGTAATTATAATAATCTGCTGCCAAAGTCACATAAACATTATTCTCACCTGTAATTTCTGTCTCATTCCTGTATAAAGTAACACTTCCATAAAGAGTTGATGCAGAAGCATTTGTTTGAATTCCATATGGTCCTGACTGATCTGATGCAGAATCATTAATTAATAAAGTGATATCTCCGGTTGCGTTATCTATTGTGTAACTATCTGGAGTTTGATTAACATTTCCTGCAGAGTCATTTGCATACCAATAATAATTGTAATTCCCAGCAGCCAAGTCATTTAATGTTAAATTATAAATATCACCTACAAGGTTTGAAGGAGTGTAATTTGTTCCATCAAATTCAATCAAAACTATATCTAAATTTGTATCTATGATGGTGGCATTAAATTGGTAAGTTGCTCCTTGACTATAAGTTGCAGGATCAGTAGGGGATTCTATAAGACTAGTGATTGAAGGTTTTGTGAGATCTACTGTAACAGTTCTAGTGACAGTGAAATTAAAATTTCCTGAAGAATCATTTATCCATGCATAGAAATTATATGCTTCATTTGATAATCCTGTTTTATTTTCCCAATATAAATCTCCATCTGGATTATCAAAGGTTTCATTTACTCCATTCCACTCTAATCTAACAGAATCTTTAGTTAAATCAGAAGCTGTTATATTTATGAAAATCCAATTTCTATTTACAAATGAGTCATTTTCATCAGTATTTGAATTATAATATATTTGTGGATAAGTTGAATCCAAGATTATTGTTCTTGTCTCTGTTGTGTTTTCATTTCCAATACTATCATTTGCAGTAGAATTTAGATAATATTCTTCATCTGGCAAGTTTGTAAAGTTAACAAAGTAAGGTGAAGTTGGATTTGTTGTTTCATTAACAAGAGCTGTTTGATTGTATAAATAAACTGTTATTGTATCTAATCCTGCTCCATTATCAGAGGCTGTTACATTCGCAGAGATAAAGTTCTGGGAATAATTTCCTTGAGCAGTTGTAGGAGAAACAAACTGTACATTTGGTTTAGTTGTATCCAAAGTTATATTTCTAGTTGCTAATGAATCATCATTTCCAAAAGTATCATTTGCAGTTGCATTATAATAATATAAGTCATCACTTAAACTGGTAAAATTTGCAAAATTTGGAGTTGATGATGTTGTAGCAGAATCTATTTGTGTATGTGTTGAATTATATAATCTGATTACAATTTTATCTAAATTGGGGTCAAAAGCAGTGACATTTACTTCAACATAATTTTGATTTTTGTAAACTCCTGGATCTTGTGTTGGAGAAACATAATTTAATGTTGGAGCTCCTGTGTCTGTTGTAACATATTTTGTCTCTGTTTGATTTGTATTGTCAGAAGTGTCATTAACAGTAGCATTAAAATAATAATTTTCATCTGGCAGATTTGTAAAGTTAACAAAGTAAGGTGAAGTTGGATTTGTTGTTTCATTAACAAGAGCTGTTTGATTGTATAAATAAACTGTTATTGTATCTATAGCTTTTCCATCAGAGGCTGTTACATTAACCTGAATATAATTTCTTGTTAGCTGTGACTCATTTTCTTCTGTTGGTGGCTGGAAATTTATGCTTGGAGAAGTTACATCGTTTATTGTATAAGTGAAATCATTAGTTGTATTTATAGTTCCATCACTTACATTAATTCTTATACTATAAGTTCCTGCTTGATCTTCTGTAGGGATGTCAGAGATATAACCTGTAGCATTTATATCAAATAAAGTTGTATTATCATACCATGTTTCACCATCTCCATCAGCATCTGTGTAATCGTAATCATAATTAAATGCGGTGCCATTAGCATTCCAGCTTATTGATGTTAAAGGATTTGTAATTACGGGAGGAGAATTTTGAATTATTGCTGTGTTGCTTGAATTTGTCCAGGTAGAATTATCATAGCCATCATAAACTCTTACTGAACACTTGATGACATCTCCTTTGTCCAAATCAGCCACAGAGAGATCTAGTGTTTGTGAAGTTTGCCCCGAAATTTCAACATCTGTGTCATACCATTTGAAATACCTTGCCTGTTCAGTATCTCCATCATCATCTGAAAAATCTCCGCTATCACAAGAAATTAAATCATTTGTCTGTGGAGTTGTATCATTTATTGCTGGAGCTGAAACACTTGGAATTCGGTTTGCAACTATGAAATCTTGTTGAGAAGATTTGTTCAAATTGCTTGCAGTATCATTAGCATACCAATGATAAGTCACAGAGTCGTGGGCTGTGTAATTTCCACTTAGAACTGTAAAATAATATTCATTTGAGACATTTGTGCTAATTGTATAATTTGCTGTGGCATTCCATTCTAAAATAACTGTATCCAAATTTGTTTCTGTTATTGTAACATTTACCTGAACACCCTCATCTTCATTTGGAGGGTCTGGGTTTCTTAAATAGTTTGAAAATGTTGGGTGAATTGAATCAATAAAAAATGTTTCTTGTTCTGTATCATTTAAATTATTTGAACTATCATTACAATAAAAATTTACAGTGTGTGGACCTTGTGTCATGGATGAATTTGTGTCATCCCATTCTGGAGGATTTGTTTCTGCCATAGAATAATTCACAGAGCTTCCTGTTAGAGAATACCAACAACTATCAACATCTGAACCATCTGTTGCAGTTACATTAAATAATATTGAATTTGTATCATAAGTTTGATTAAGAGGGGAGTTTATTGTTACAGCAGGATAAGCTGTATCTTTATTAAAAGTTACAGAACTTGAATTTTCATTACCTGCAGTATCATTCATATAAACTGTCCAAGTATTGCTTCCCTCATTTGATGTTAGATCAGTCCAATTTGTTCCGCAATCCTGTCTTGTTGAATTAGATGTTCCATTATTCCACCAAACACTATCACAATTTGTTTCTGTATAAGTATAATTCAGCTCAGAAACATTTACAGTATAATTTGTGTTTTGTGGGTAAATTATACTTACTTGTGGATAAGTTATATCTAATGTTACTGTTCTTGTCTCAGTCGTATTACATTGATTTACAATATCACAAATTGTTGCATTATAAGTATAAATTTCATTAGATAAAGAAGTCCAGTTTATTTCTTTTATTTCTGTTGCATAAGTTGTTATATTAACTTCTTCAGTAGAATTATAAAGCTTATAAGTTATATTTTGAAAGTTTGTTTCTGTCACACTTACATTAACAAATATCCAGTTTCTTGAAAATGCGGTATTGTTATCTTCTGTTCCAGTTGTATAAGAGATTAGAGGATAAACTGAGTCAATAAAAAATGTTTCTTGTTCTGTATCATTTAAATTATTGGAACTATCATTACAATAATAATTTACAGTATGAGAGCCTTGATTCATAGAGGAATTTGTATGATTATAAAAATTTGTAGAGCCATCTTTTGTTAAAGTTGTATTAGTTGTTCCTGCATTTAAACTGTACCAGCAAGCACTTATTCCTCCACCATCTGTTGCTGTCACATTAAATATTATTGAGATCGTATCATAATTTTGATTAAGTGGAGAGTTTATTGAGACATCTGGTTTTGTTGAATCTATTGTGAATGTATAATTAGGAGAATAAAAATTACATTGAGAAATATTATCACACGCTTTACAATTCCAAACATATATTCCATCAGAAATTGTTTTATCAAAAATTACCGGTGCATTATTTACTGGTGTATCATTAGTTTCATTAAGAAGCCAGCTTCCTGTCCAGTTGCCATAAAGAGAAACATTTTCAAGATGTATATCATCATCAGCTGTACAATTAAATTTGATGTTGGTTGAATTTGAATTATAATCAGGAGTCGGGAAATTTAAAGTTACACTAGGAGCGCTGTCAGAACTGATTGTTATTATCACTTCATCTGAATTGCTGTTTCCTACTGAATCATTATAAAATATAGTATAGTTCCATACACCAAGGGTTGTCGTGTTTACCCACACATTTAAGTTGGCATTATTTTCCCAAGCAGTTGATGAATTTTGTAAGGTTTCATTCCTTTTGACATAATAATAACCAGGAGCATATTCATCAGTTAAAATCCAATCAATTGTTGCACTTGAATCTTGTAAATGGCTCTCATCATTTGGGTCATTATCTGTTGGTGGTGTTCTATCTATTGTTAATGTCCTATTTGAAGACCAATCTGAATTTTCTGCTGAATCATTACAATAAACACCCCATACAAAAGTTCCTTCAGGAAGATTATTTACACTAATATTCCAATAAGTATCATTAACAGGAGAAGAATTTGTCTGATTTGCATGCCATGTTTCAGTAAAATTACTCCATAATTGTAAATAATCTATATTAATGTTATCACTACATTTCAGGTCAAAAGTCAGAGAAGTATCAGTTCCATTATAATGATCAATTGGGTTTGTTCCAGGAGTAGTAATTGGCTCTGTTACATCAAAAGTAAAATAAAAGTCTGAAGTAGCAGTATTATTAGCACTATCATTACAATTTATTCTTACTGAATACATTCCTTCTGTTAAAGCACCACTTGTGTTAGTAAAATTATAAGGGCTTGAAGCATCAATAGTATCATATTCAGTTAGGTTAGTATATATCGAACCAGGATTTGTGTCTGAACAGGTTCCATTAAAGTAAGGTGCATAATTAAAATAAGTTCCATTTGCTGGACTATCATGAGAAATTACTGGGAAGGTTCTATCTATAGTAAATATCAAAACAGAGGAATTTTCATTTCCTGCAGAATCATTTGCTGTAATTTTAACAATATAAGTTTCTTCAGCAAGTGAAGAATTTGTAAAATTCCATGAAGCATAACTTCCTTCATTTGCTCCAAAATGGCTGTCATTAATTACAATTGAACCAGTATTTGTATCAGATGCTGTTCCTGTTATATTAATCAGAGTAAGGTCAAGATAAGAATTATTTGAAGGATAATCAATATTTATTTGAGGCTTTATTATGTCAACAGTAAACCACCAGCTATCACTTGAATTAGTTAAACTTCCGTCACTGCAATTAACATAAGTGGTATAAAGGCTATTTGTTAGTGTTTGATTAATTGATAAAATAGTTGCCGTGTCATTTAAAACAGAATCATTAAAACCATAACCTATAGTTCCATTTACCCAAAGTTCGCAAAATAAACTGCTTTGCTCTTTATCAATTACTGTAAAATTAATTTCTGGTTTAGTATCATTTGTATAAGAATTATTTGATTTTTCATTTATATCATTAATAACCAAAGAATATGGTGCTGCATTTGGTGCTGTGACAGAAAAACAATGAGCTGTCTGAGACATACTTGCATTTAAATTTCCTAAAGTATCATTAGCATATTGATTCCAGCAAATATAGTTTCCAGCATGTCCTGTCGTGGCTATTGTTTTATTGCACCAGCTATTAGTTCCAGATAAACTGCATGTAGAAATATTAGTCCAGCCAGATACATTGTGCCTGAATATTGCTGTATCCAAGCCAACCCCACTATCTTGCCAATAAACACTAATATTAACAACTACCCCCCCCACAACACTACCACCAGCATCATCAGTATCATCTGAAAATTGCGGAGTAGTTGTATCTATAGTAATCCATATCTCAGATGAATTTGCACTATTAGAAGCATTGTCTGTTGCCTGAACTTTAATTCTATATAAGCCATCTGACAGCGCGTCCATTGGTATATTTGTTGCTGTGTCATTAGCAACAGCTCCTGTCTTATTTGCTGTGTCATTTATATAAAAAGTATAATTTATTGAACTACCAAGATTGTCTACTAGAGTGATGTTTATATCTGGTGTATTGTCTGTTGTGTTTGTGTTATTAGCTGTATTAATTGTTGCTGTCGGAGCAGTATTATCAATCCAAACAACATAAGAATCATTTAAACCCCAATTATTAAGAGTGTCATTAGCATATACATTTATTATCTGATTACCCTCATTAGCATTTTCTAAACTATAAGTTCCATTACACCATCCATTGCTTACAGCAACTGTTACATTTCCTGCAGATGCTGTATTCACATTTATTGAACAATAATCTGCACCAACTCCTGAATCAATTACTGAAATATTATATATTAGACTGTCTGAACTCTTGTATGCAGTTGCATTTATATAAACAGGCAGTGTGATTGTTGGCGCAGTTGTATCTACAGTAAAAGTTCTATTTTCAGAAGCAAAAGAACATTGGGTAGCAGTTTTATTATCACATGCTTGACAGTTCCAAACATAAGTTCCTTCATTAATTGTCTTTGAGAAAATATAATTTGTATCATTTATTCCTGTATCATTAGTTTCATTTAAATGCCAACCTGATCCTGTCCAGTTTCCATAAAGAGAAACATTAACAAGATTAATATCATCTGAGGCAGTGCAATTGAAGTCTATTGTTGATGAAAAATTTGCATAATCCTCCGGGGAATTTAGAGTTACATTTGGGGGATCATCTGTTGGGGCTGCTGAAACAGTTATATCAATTTGTGTTGTAATAGTATCAGCAATAGCGGTACAACCAGTGACATCAGCTGCATTTCTGTTAATTACTAATTCATATCTTCCAATTGTAGTTGGGGCTTCAACTATATACCAAAATTCTTGCAGACCCTCCGGGTCATTACCATCTGAAAGACCATCTTCTAAATAAATAGAAGTCAAGCTTCCTGTAAAATGAGTGCTTGCTGTATCAAGAGTTGCATAATCAGATTCCCAATATTCCCAAGCAGTATTACCACCCTGGCCTGTTTCATTAACTTGAGCCCAAGTTCCTGCCCAAACACGCCAGCATGCACTTTTATCATAATCTTTAGACTCAGTAGTCCAATCACCCTGAACTACTATAAAAATTTTATCTCCAGGTTCAATCTCAACACTTTCATTATCACTCCCTTCTTGCGAACCAACAGCAGTTCCAGAAGCATTGTAAACTGCAAATTGTTTTTGGTCTACTACTCCAGGACCCGGGGCAGCAGCATAAACTATTGGTATCAAACACAAGAATAAGAAAAATGATAGAGTTATGAATAGTAAACTCCTTTTTTTTGTTTTACCACTCTTTATTATTTTTTTATTATATAATAACATTTCCAAATCTCTCTATATTTAAGCTTCTCCATTCCTCAATTGTCTTAACAGCAAAAGATTCAATGGGATTGTAGTTGTCAGTTAAAATTATGCAATTGGTTTCATCTATGCTAACTGAAATAAATTGATTATCAAGCTCTAACTCAGAATCTGTAGCATAGAAAACAAAATTTGTAAGCCCATAACCTTTTGATTTAACATAAACATTAGGAAATACTTGTTTTAGTGTTTTATAGATAGATGAAATTAATTTGTCGTCAGTGGACAAATAGTTTTCATAACCTATTGAATTTATTGCTAATATTCCATCGTCATTTAGAATATTTTTTATTTCCAAAAATGCTTCTTCTGAAAATAAATATGGATAAATTGAATAACCATTATAAGCATCAAGAAATACAATATCATATTTTTTGTCTATATTTCTTATGTAATGCCTTCCATCGTCTATTATTACATTACCTTTAAAATCAAAATAAGCTCTTGCTATCTCTGCTATTTTTGGGTCTATTTCAACATTGTCAATATTAAGATTATAATTTTCTAATTGTTTGTCTATTCCACCACCACCTAAACCAATTACTAAAACATCTTTTGGATTAGGATGGTAATTAATTGCCTTTTCAAATAATTTGAGATATGCCAACATAAATTCTTTTTCTTTTATATCATATCTTGTTTGTGTAGTTCCATCTACAAGTAGGTATCTATAAGTATTAAATTCATCTACAACTTTTAATTTAGTATAAGGACTTTCTGTTTCGTAAATTATTTCTAAATCTGGATTTGAAGCTATTATTTGAGGAAAAAGAAAAAATAAGAGAGAAAGCATTATTGTAATTATAATAAAATTATATTTCTTTCTTATAAAAAACCAGGCACAAGATATAAAGAATAATGAAATGCTCATCAAATAGATTATACTTCTAATGCCAAAATTAGGAATTAAAAAGAAACCTGTTAAGATAGCCCCTACAAAAGAGCCGATAGTTGCTACGGCATAAAGAGAACCAGCAGTTACCCCAACTGTTCTTAACTCAGTTGCTTTTAATTTGATTGCATAAGGTGCAATCATTCCTAATAGAAATAAAGGTACTGTGAATAAAATAACTGAACTGATTAAGACACCCCATGTTGAGCCTAATGAATTAGTTTTTGTTAATACAAAACTGCTTATTAAAGGTATTAAAAGTATAAATATACCAGCAAAAAATATGATTAAATACATTACATTTAATTCTGGTTTTTTGTCTGCTAATTTTCCTCCTATGAAATAGCCAAGAGATAATGCGACTAAGGTTACTGTTATCAAAGAAGACCAAACATACAATGTTGTGCCATAGTACGGAGCAATTATTCTTGTACCTAAAATTTCTAAAATCAATATAACTGCACCTGTTATGAATACTGTAATATATAAATAGTATTTTTTAATATCTTTCATTTTTTAACCTCCAAGGAAGGATCAATAATATGCTCAATTTCAATGCTTCCCCCAATAATTTTTAAATCAAAACTATCTTGCTCTCCGGCGAGATTTGTTAGTAAAACTTTATTATATTCATTTGAAATTATATTAACAAATTCTGCTATAATCTCTGTTCCATCAATTTCATAAACTTCTATTTTTGGAGTTCCAGAGACAACTCTTGGATAAATTGTGATATCACTTTCTGATGTAAGCTCTTCTTCAAAAGTTATTCTTACATATTCTCCATCAGAAATTTCTTCACTCCAGACATCATCCAATTCTTTAACTTCATCAATAATATCACTGATAAACTTTCTATTTGCATTAAGATGCTTTGCATCATCTACTTCAATCACAGCCCTTATAATTGCTGTCTTGTTCTCTTCTGAATTTTCAAAAATCACACTCCCAGCATTCCAAAGACCTGTATTATTAAAAAAAGATACTATAAAAATAGAGAACAAAATCCCTAAAAGAATAAATAATATGATTTTTCCTTTCGGAAGAGGAGTTTTTTTGATTTTTACTCTCCTGAATTTTATGGTCCCTTTATAACTCATTTTACCTCTTTTTTTCTTTTATTTACTTTATTTTTTATTTCAGTCAGTGCCTCATCAAATGAGACAGGCCTGCCTAGTTTTTTTTGAATATCAGAAGCTATCTTAAGAAGCCACTTATAATTTTCCTCTTTTATCTTAATTGTTTTAGATCCCATTTTTGGGTTACTAAGTTACCAAGTTTATAAAGTTCTTTAAGTGACCAAGTAACCAGAACTTATAAAGGTTTCTGTGCCGTAAAATTTCCAAATAAATAATGCGTTTTTATAAACCATTCAACCCTCTTTTTGCTACAGAATTAAAGGAAAAATAAGTATTTAAAAGTTATTTTAAAATTATTTAGATTTTCGTTTCTTAGGCCCGGCAAAAAATAAGACCAATAACAGCAGAATTCCTAAGGCCAAATAATAGAAATAAAGAGGAATTTCTGGCAGGAAGTTTATTAAATTTAAGTAATAGACCAATATACCTAAAATAACAAAAAAACTTAAAATTAAGATAGGTATTTTGTGCCTTTTAATGAATTTCTCTTCTTCTAAAAAAATCTTTTTTATTTTCTTCCTTTCAATACGATATATCATACATATGTTAAAAATCATCAGTATTATCAAAGCAATAATGATAAAAATATTAAATTTCCCAGAACCGGAATTTATTGTTGCGATTCCCCCTTTAATATTTATTTCAATCGTCCTATATGCATTTCTTATGTGGCCTTCATAATCAACCTCAATTTTTAATTCATAAATGCCAGATTTCACGCTTGTCGGTAAAAATATATTTGCAGTTCTAATTTTTCCTTCAACATCTAAGTAAATAGTATCTGAGCCAGAAGTTATTATCTCTCCATCTTTTTCAATCCAGAAATTAACTTCTGAAGTTTCATTTATTCCTGAAACACCCCTAGTGGAGTATGAAAATTCCAAAAATTCCCCTAATTTAACAGGAGACTGAAATTCAATTATCCTGATACTAAAAATTGGTTCCTGTGCATTTATTGGCCCAACAAAAAGAACTAAAAAAATTAAAAATGCAGTAGCTAGTATCACTATATTTTTCATCAAATAATGCCTCTTTTTTATTATAACAATAAAACAACTAATTTAAACTATTTAAAACTTATTTTTTATGAGAGAATTGGCATTATTCTGATAAAAATGACTTTTTACAATAATTAACCAGAAACAGCTTCTCGCTTTACTTCTTTAGGCTTTTCTTCCTGTTTTGGTTGTTGCTCTGTTGTCTCTTCTTTTAGCTGTTCTTCCTTAGGTTTGTTCTGGTCAGGAAAAATTTCTGAAAGTTTTTTAGGGCCTTCTTTTAAAATTTTAAGATTAATCTGAACAATCTCTGGTGAGATAACTCTGCCACGAACAGTTTTTCTTAGTCTAAGCCCTTTTGGTTTTGGGTTTGAAACTTTTTTCTTTCCCTCTTTTCGCGGTCTTTTCTTCATGGCTTTCCCATAAGTCAGAAGAATTCTCTTTGTTCCAACCCCCTGAACATCTTCATGAGCAGTAAAACCAGATTTATCACTAGCCCCTGTAATTTCAAATTCATAGCCATTTAAATTAGGAAGAAGCTCTTTTCCCTGGATTTTACTGTGCAGTTCTTTTCCAAGAAATTCCTCTGTTTCCAACTCAAACTTATAAGTTTTCCCAGATTTTTCAGCTACATTAATTTTGAATAACGGCATATTAATTAATTGAGAAATTGATTTATAAAGTTTGTTAGAAGAATTAATCTTCC
>Ga0209977_10000740_pt1 | contig 13326 bp, 10 predicted proteins | sample SumtaG_2_FD_183113 | JGI IMG/M metagenome (GOLD analysis project Ga0209977, IMG submission 183113) | Deep subsurface microbial communities from Indian Ocean to uncover new lineages of life (NeLLi) - Sumatra_00607 metaG (SPAdes) (version 2) | ecosystem: Environmental > Aquatic > Marine > Oceanic... | reverse complement strand
CAGTAGTAAATCTTTCCAATTTAATGGTTTACCAACTAGTTCTTTATAATTACCTATGCTTGTCGTCATGAATAAGAAAAATAGTAAAATTACAATTACTTTTATAAGAATATCAATTAAGGTCCAAACCACATCGATATTCATGAAAATAGTTACAATTTCAATATTAAGGAAAATTGATATAATATAAAAAATTCCCCCCAAAATTGCTGAGATTAATACCGATCTATATGCAAATTCTTCATCTGTTCGATGTTTTTTCTTTAACTTGTGTTCCTTTTCAGGATGTTTAGGAATTTTTGACATTTTATCTTTTAATTCTTTCAATATTATCTTTTAATCTAAAAATTTTATAAATATAATACCCATATAGAATTCCAAGAATACTAAAAACTACAATGCATAATACCAAAGGTGCTATATTACCAAGGTGAGTTTCTGAAGCGGTGTATGATTTTATGTTAATAAGGATTATTGTACTTTTTTTAATTCCACTTGGATAAATTGGCATGTCTCCATAAGTTATATTAAAAGCATAACTGTTACCAAAATCTAAAAGAACATCTTCCTCGTCTCCCACTTCGTCTTTAATTGGAATAGAGAATTCATAATTCGAATATTTTCCTTCTATTGTAGCAACACCATTTCCATTATAATCGGTATCGTTTAAAAAAACACTATTGTTAATGTGATAGTCAAGGTAATCAAAATCATTAGTAGTTTTGTTTGAAAATTGTATAATTTTCGCATCAAGAAATTCCTCTTGTTCAATTGAAGAACTATTTGAAATTATTAACCCAAAAAATTCTGTGTTTTCGTGGTAACCAATCACTAACTCAAATTGTACTGCGATATAGAGATTTGAATCATCTTGCATGACCCATAAACTAATTGGTAAATCTCCTAAATCAATCGGAACTTTTGTAGCTTTATTCCACTCTTGTGAGGAAAGATCAATAAAACCATCAATTACGGGGGTTTCTCCAAATTCAGAATCGATTTCTTCGGTTTCACAATATCCCTTTGATACAAAAAATAAGGAAATAACGGTTATATTAATAATTAAAATACTGATTACGATTCTAAAAGTTGTTTTCTTCAAGATTAAAAAGCCATATATTTTTAAATTGTTCTTATTTCGGTATTATCCAATATTAAAATTGATAATTAAAATTGAATTTAATATTTTTCGTATATTCTTTGGGTTTTTCTAAAAAAACAACTTAAATTCAGCTATTACGAGCAAAAAATAATGATACAATTAACTGATTATTTTCAATTAATCGTTTCTAATTTAATGAAGATAATTTGGAAGCATGATAACACAATTGAATTTATTTAAATAAACGATAATATAATTAATCAATCGCTTAGTTTCTCGTTTTGCTTCTTGTAAGTTCTTGCTTTTATATTCTGCAAATGGTTTAGGCCCAATAGCAACAAGGATCCCAGATAAATCTTTTTCCCTCTTAATAAAAAACCAAAAAGGTTTTTTTTTTTCATTATCTTTAACTACAATAAGCATCCAAGGATTAAGTGTCCAGTCATCATCATCAGGTCCTATTACTTTTTCTATTGTTTTTTGAGTAAAATATTTTTTAGTCATACTAATTGTTTTTGAGAGTGCATTAAAATAACTTCTTTTAATCTTTAAGTATCCTCCAAAATATGACTTAGCATCAAATAATTCAAGTTCTTTCTCTTCACCATCTGATAATTTCAAAAAAACTCTCCAAATATTCATCATTAATTTTCTTTGCTTTTTTTAAGTCCAATTTCTTCTATTTTTATTTCTTTAAATATATTTTTAATCTTTTCTAACGAAGTATTTAGTTCTTTGGCTTTGATTTCACTTAGACTTAAATTTAAATAACATTCATAAAAAAGTTGTTTTTCAATTAGTAGAACCCCAGAAGTATGAACAATTTGATAATTTTGGAGGATTTTGGATATCTCATCAATAATCTCATTAGAAAAGTTAAAACCTGAAAATGTTAGCTTTATTATTTTTTCATTCTTTAGGGGATAAATTGATAATTTTATAGAGTTCTCGATAGTTGATTGCACTATTAAAAGGAATGGATATTCCTCGGGATCTTTGATGTTTATTAAAGAAATTTTTAAGGTTGTTTTAGTAGGATCATTAGTACGCTGAACATACGCTTCCGTTAATTTATAGATTCTCATTATCAATTAAAATACAAATTTTTCATGTTCTTCTTTTTTCCTCATTAATTATCGCTTTTTATTGAACGGATAGTTCCTGAGGTTTTTATTGGGGATAATATCACCTTAATTCCATCAATTTCTCTTACAAAACTTAAAGCTGAAATAATTGTTTCTTTAGTTTGGTGAGAACATCGTATAATTCCATATTCTTTATCTATATTGAGTTCTACTAACCATAATCCAATTTTGTTTGCTTCTTTTAATCCAAAATATCGCCAAATCGAATGCCAAATTGATTTTAAAAGGGAATTTTGTGTGAGATTCACATTATTTTCTTTAATTATTTTAAATAAAATATATCTTTGCCTTTCTTTTTTAACTATTATGTTTCCCCTCCTTTAATTAGTCTTACCTGTGGTTCAAAATCGTTAGTATTTCGTCTATTAACTCTCTCTAATAACGAAATTGGGTTTATTTTAAAAATCTTTTTAGCCCTATCTAAAGGAACTCCTAAAAGTGAATAGCAAATGCTTATTAATGCTCTTGGATGTCTAAAATCATACATATCATCAAAATTTCCACTAATAATACAATTTACTTTTGATTTTAAAGCTAATTGAATAAATCTATATAAGTTCCTTAGATTTTTTGATTGGGTTACTTTATTTTTCACCATAAGCGGAGCAAGAGAAAATTCTAAAAAAGAATTATTCTGTTTAATAAGTGAAATTACTCCAGGAGTAAGTGTTTTTATTAATTCAGAATTAGAAAAAGAGACGATATCAACTCTTGAATCTCTCGCTGCACGCAATTGAACTTCTTTATTTAAAGATTCTATTGAAAGTATATCAGAAAAATTATTGAAGTGTTTAATTCTTCTTTTAAAATCTTCGGAATTATTTAATCTTAAATTTATCCGATATAAAGTATTTATCTTCGTTTCTAATCTTATTTTAGATTTTAATTCTAAAGGAATTGCTATTATATTGTTTTTAGGTTCTAAAATTACATTTTTAATACCTAATTTTTCACAAAACTCTAATTTTTCAAGGATATCATTAAAATTATCGAAATTTGCTAGTAATCTTGATTCAAAATATGACAAATATAATATTACCTCAAAAGAACTGCTTGACTCTTTATAATTATGTAAAGAAAGGGGAAAATAAATAAATTTTATTATCACTAAATATTTAAAATGTTAGGTTTTCAAATTAAGTTAGGATTTCTCGTGATTAAAAAAAGAAAACTTTCTGAAATTAGAAAAAAGATTGAGAAAGGCTCAGCAGTTGTAATAACTGTCCAAGAATTAATAGATCGTATTAGTGATGGTGAAAAGGTTAAATTTGAAGATGTTGATATTGTAACCACAGCGACTAAAGCTCTTATGAGTGGAATAATGGGAATCTTTTCTTTTCGTCTTTCGCCACCTAAAACATTAAGAAAATTTACGGAAGTTCAAATTAATGGAATACCAACTTTTCCAGGACCTTGTCCAAATGAATATTTAGGCATAGTAGATCTTATTATTTATGGAACTGCTCAAAGTCAAACGATTGAGAATTATTGTGGGGGATCTCTTTTTAGGGAGATGGTAGAAGGAAAATCAGTAAATATTTCAGCTAAGAGTGCTGAGGGTGAAACCATTGAAAAAGAGATGAAATTAGAGGATATGCAATTTGCTAAATTAATGGGTACAAGACAAGCTATTAAAAATTATAACGCAATGATTAATTGTGAATCATATCAAGTCGATACTATCTTTTCTTGTTTACCTTTTGAACCTAACAAGTCAGAACTCACATTCTCTGGGTGTGGTGCGTTAAATCCTTTTCAAAATGATCCAGAATTTGAATCTCTTGGCGTTGGGTTACCTATATTAGTTAATGGTAATATTGGTCATCTTATAGGCCCAGGTACTCGAAATTACATAGCAAAACCCAATATGATGACAATGGCGCCAATGCAGGGTATGAAACCAGAATATATGGGTGCTTTTAAGACTTCATTTGGATTAGAACCAATTTGTAGTATTGCCATTCCTATTCCAATTTTAAATGAAAATATCTTCAATAATATAGTAAAATCTGATAAGGAAGTTCCTTTAACAATTTTAAGTCTTGTAGGAAGAGAAAAAGTCGGTGAAATTACTTATGGTGATGTTTGGGATAATAATTTTCTCATGAAGTTCAATCCTGATGCTTGTGAAAATTGTGAAGAATGTAAAGCAATTGATAAATGTCCTACAAATGCTTTTATTGTCAAAAATGGTCTGATCACAGCAATAGATCGATCCCGTTGTTTTAATTGTGGAAATTGCACTCATTTATGTCCAGAAGCTTTCAATTTAGACTTAAACAAAATTAATTTCGAAGGTTCTGAACTCCCTATTGTTTTAAGGCAATCAGATAGATATGGGGCGATAAAATTAGCTGAACAATTAAAATCGATGATCCTAAAGGGAGATTTCCCTTTAAGAAAACCAATTAGCAAATTGCAATTTGCTGAGGAAGTAAAATAAAATAAAGAAGAACAATTATGTCTGATTTGAAATTACCTACGTTTGATCAAATTGGTATTTTAGTGAATAACATTGAGAAAGCCGCAGAATTATATACTGGTTTAATGAATTTTCAAGGTAAAATTAATATTATTGAACAAACTACTATTGCGAACTATAAAGGAAAAGAAGTATCGTTTAAAATGAAAAAAATAATGCAAAATTTTGGTGGAAAGCAGTTTGAAATTGTTGAATTATTAGAATCTACAGGTGATCATTTATATTCAGAATTTCTTAAAGAAGGTAAAACGGGATTACATCATCTAGGCGTATATACTAAAAATGCGGAGACATTCATTAATCATTTTAAGAATGAATGCAATATTGACGTAATTCAAACGGGAAAAGTTGGAAGAGTTAAATTTTACTATTTAGATACTAAAAAAGTTTTAGGCTATTATCTCGAATTGATTGCTCTCTAATTTGTACATCTTTGTTGAATCTCTTTTTATAATAAACTTTATTTTTTATTTATAATAGGTCTAAATATGTCAAATCAAGTTTTAAATGGTGGCGATTTGGTTGTTAAATGTCTTTTAAAGGAAGGAGTTACCAAAATTTTTGGTCTTGTTGGTGGAGAATTACTAAAAATTTATGATGCTATTGAACGTTGGGGTCGCGAAGAGGGTATCAACACTGTAATGGTACGACATGAACAAGCAGGAGGACATATGGCAGACGCATGGGCAAGAGCAACTGGAGAAATAGGTGTTTGTTTAGGAACAGCAGGACCCGGAGTAACTCATCTGATTCCCGCTGTTGCTGCGGCATATGCTGATTCGATACCAATGTTGGTAATTGGTGCTCAAGTTGGTAGAATGTTTGACAATATTGGAATATTACAAGGAGATTTAGACCAAATGAGTCTGATGAAACCTATTACAAAATTACAGGTTTCTGTAGAAGATCCATATGAAATACCACATGCTATTCAAAGATGTATAAGAACTGCAATGTCTGGAAGAAGAGGTCCAGTTTTTCTCGAATTAAGGGAAACAGCATTAGTCAGAGATGCTACAGAGGTTGATCAAAAAGAAATTTTAGATCCAGAACAATATCGCCCAGAATATAGACCTGCTGGAAATATAGAGTGCATAATAAAGGCGGTAGAAATTTTAAAGAATGCTGATAAACCTTTAATTGTAGCTGGTGGCGGTATCAATGCTTCAGAAGCTTTTAATGAGGTAAATAAGTTATCAGAAACATATAATATTCCTGTTGGAACAACTTTAAGTGGTATAGGTGTAGTAACAACGGATAAAACATTTGTAGGAGGAAAATTGACTGCTATGGCTTATAGAAGAGCTGCTATTGAAGCAAACGTAGTTCTCTCTCTTGGTTGTAAATGGGATCATACGATTCTTTACGGAGCTTCCCCAATTTGGAATCAAGATCAAAAGCTTATCCAAGTTGATATAGACCCAACTGAAATTGGTAAAAATAGACCTGTAAACGTTGCTATTGTTGGAGATGCTAAAGCTGTTATTAATCAATTATTAGAAGAAATGGAAAAGAATCTTCCTAAAGAAAAAGTAACTGAATGGTCTCAATGGAATGAATATTTGCAGGATGTAAGAAAAAATGATAAACAACAATTAGAAAAAATGTTAAAATCTAATAAATTACCTATGAAACCTCACAGACTTGTGTATGAAGTACTAGACTTCATACCAGATGATACACAATTAGTCATCGATGGGGGAGATATTTATGTATTTTCATTGGATTTAATAAGTCTTAAACCACGCCCACCAAGAAGTTTTTTTCGCTCTATTTCAATGGGTCATTTAGGTACGGGGATTCCGTATGCTATTGGCGCACAAATGGCTAAACCAGATAAATTAGTCGTTTGTATTACTGGAGATGGTAGCTTTATGTTTAATATACAAGAATTGGAAACCGCAGTAAGGTTAAATCTACCTATAATTACTTTAATAGGAAATAATTGCGCGTGGGGTATGATAAAGTCAAATCAAAAGCTTAATTTAAGTAAAAGATACTGTGATGTAGATTTTCCCCCAATAGATTATGCAGAAATCGCTCGAGGTTTTGGATGCCATGCTGAGAAAATAAGTAAACCTGAAGATATAAAACCAGCACTGCAACGTGCCATTGATTCAAAAAAACCAGCAGTCATTGATGTAGATATTGCTTTTGAAACACCCTCAGCAATGAAATTACTAGGCCTTTATAAGAAAAATAAAGGATTATTAGGAAAATAACTTATTCTTTAATTAAATATTTTTTTAAGTGTGATAATGATATGAATGAAAAGTTTTTGGTGGGGAAAGTAGCTCTTGTAACTGGAGCAGGAAGTGGATTTGGTCGAGAAATGGCGATTACTTTTGCAAGTAAAGGTGCTAATTTAGTATTAAATGATATAAACCTTGAAAGCATCGAAGAAACTCGAAATATTATCTTAAAATCATATAAAGTTGATATATTGCTAATAAAAGCAGATATTTCTGTTTTTAATCAAGTTAAAGAAATGAGAAAAGAAGTTTTTGAAAGATTTGATAATATTTTTATATTGGTTAATAATGCTGGTGTTAGATTAGGTACCTTTTCACTTGTTACAAAAGAAGAGGATTATAATAAAGTCATGGATGTAAATGTTAAAGGTGCTTGGAATGTGACAAAAGCATTTTATAGAAAAATGAGTAAACAAGATTTCAAACCTATCGCAGGAAAAATTATTAATATAGCATCATGTGCAGGTACAGAATGTGGCGCTAATCCATATATTGGGATATATAGTGTAAGTAAGGCAGCACTTATTAGTTTTACAAAGCTTTGGGCACTGGAACTCGGATCCAGTAATATCACAGTGAATGCAATTTGTCCCGGTTTATTTTTAACACCTATGTACAAGAATAATCCTGAATTTATTCGAGAATTTATGAAAAGAAGAAATGTTAGGCTTCCAATAGATAGAATTGGTGAAGCAAAACAAGTAGCCGATGTTGCTTTATTTTTAGCTTCACCTGCTTCAGATTATATAACTGGCCAGAATATAATTTTAGATGGCGGGATGACTATTAGTATCAACAAGCTCTAAATTTCCAGTAACATTAACCTTTTCATTACATTTAAATGTAATGATCCTAAAAAAAGAAGAGAAAATAGAAATTACTCTTCGTGGGATTATGCCGAGGGTGGAGTTATAGTGCAAGGCATTTATTTGGCCTCCTAAAATCATTTAAGTAATGAATTGCATAAATATAAGGTAAACTAACCCTGAATTTGTCACAGTGATATTATTTTATTAGGATCGTTTTATTTAAAACACCCATAAAATCTAACAAAAAAGGAGGTGTTTCTATAAATAAATTGAATTTACATAATTGGAAAATTCTTGAAATCAAAAAGAATTTCTTGAAAATTGAAGAAATGAGTTATTGGTAAATAATTCTATTGCATACGCTGAAGATATCACAAAATATAAAAATTAATTAATCAAATATTTTTATTGTTTGAATCAATAAAAACCTCAAAACAAATTAACAGATTTATAATAAAACTTCTAATGACAAGGTTAAATATTAAATTTCTTATAAATACTTCAATAGAAAGTATTTTATCAAATTTAAATACTATATTTGAAAACCTTCTTCAAGAAATCAAATCATATCTTAATTTAGATTTGAAAGATTCAAAAATAAAAATCGTTTATCATGAAAAAAACATATCTTCTGATAAGTTAAATCAAGATATTTTTAAGGTAGGATTAATAAAAACTCAAAAGAATAATTCTCTATCAGTATTAATTTCAAGAACTTATAGAAAATTTGTAAGAATGATTTTGTTGCGTGAAGCGTATAAATTTTTTATTCCAAGAGGCTTACAAGATAATAGAATTATTAACATTTTTATTAACCAAAAAGTTGAAATTGATCTTCAAAAATCTGAATATATTGAAGATTGGAAAGATTTTAAAAGAAAAAGTGTCATTAATTATGATTTTATGGAGGCAGAATTTGATAGATTAGAAAATTTCTTGAAACAAGAAAGTATAGGAAATAAACCAAGTCCATTCCAATTTTTCTTTATTTGGATAAGAAGAAACATTCAATTAATTGAAGATATTAAAGAAAATATTTATGATCTAATTTTTCAAGAATATAATCTAAGATATAACGAATATAATGATGAAATTATAGAGACTATTAGTGTTATAACCAAAATATTTTATAAAATAAGGAGTTATCGCTCATTATTAGATTATCAGCAATATTTTAAAAAATTTAAAGATTCTGGAATTATCCAAACTAACTTAAGTTTAAGGAAATTTACAGCGAACATGCAGTGGATTAAGAATTTTAGCAATATAGCGCCTAGTTTTCAAGTTAATTGGCTTAGATTAGATATAATATCAATTTTATGCTTTATGAAATTTAATCCACTTATTAAAACTTCGAAAATCCTGCAGGTTATTAACTTATTACCATTTTTTATGATGCCTAGATATACAAAAAATAGTTTTGGGATAGAAATTATTGGTCAATTTCTTATTCCAAAATGTTACGTAAAAGATTTAATATTTTTTTTAGGAAAATTGGAATCGAATGGTTATCTTATTGAAAAAGAGTTATACATTATTACGGGAACGGGTTATACTGTTAATTTAAACTGTTTTAAAAGTTTTGCGAGCAAAAGCATAATACTCAATCCAGATAAACGAGATTATAATAAAGAATATGAAATTGAGTTTAGTATGGATTATGGCCTTGAGACATTTAATTCAAATCCTTCACTTCTTGATTGGCTTTTAATTGATAGGATTCGCTATTTTTCAATAACAGGATTAGGATTTGAAAGGAAATCAGAAATGTTAAGAGCATTGAAATCTGATCTTCTCAATGAAGTTATTAGCCAACGGAATTTAATTAGTGACATAAAAAAAAATTTGAATAAAATTCATAATTCACCTAATCTTAAAAGTAAATTTCTAGATTTTATAAATACCAATAAAGATTTTGGATTTTTTTATATAAAACAAATATTAAATGATTACATTACTACCTTTGATGCAATAAATAAAGTTTTATTAGAAAACCCATCAATTAATAATTATTATCATCTTCAAAAATTTATTAAGGAACATGGGATTTCAAATTCAATTGAAGAAAATAATGTATTAAAAGCACTCAAAAAGAATATACTAAGAGAATTCATTTCTTTATATTTTAAATCTAAAAAGGCTTTTAAAGAGAAAGTTGATGAATATCGCAATTTCTTTAACATATTTAAAAGTCTTTATGATCTTAAGATTTTTAACTTAAATGCTGTCAATTCCATAGTAAAGGATAAATCTTTAATAAATAGAATATACGAATCTAAAGAAGAAAAACTTAAAAGTTCATATGAAAGATATAAAGCTTATAACATCACAAATAATGCCATAGAACAGAGACTAGATGATTTTTTAAATACAGATCCCCCAATAATTCAACCAAGTTTATTAGGTACAATTGCGGGTATCAAACGTTTCACGAGATATTATGTTGCTCTGATTTTAAAAGATACACCACAGACGAGAGAAGGTATTGAAAAATTGAAATGGTTATTTCCAATGGTTATTGTATTACCAATGTTGGAATATAAAACTCGTGAACATTATGTTTATTTTGAACTTCAAATACCAAATTTAAGTTTAAAAGAAAAACAATTATTAAATTCTATTTTATATAATATTTTTAAAGATAATATCATAAATATCAAATCCTATTTATTCAGCGGGTTTTATGAAGCATTTTCAAGAAAGGATTTTTATGACTTTGAAAAGGCAAATTTCTTTTATACTAAAGATCTGTTTGAAGAATTCTTTCACTATATTCAATACAAATTAAATAATAATATACACCCCATTTCAGAATCATTTAGTAACATTTCAAAAGATTTATGGGGAAAAAAGACTGAACTATCAAATTTCATCACCCTCATAGAGAACCGTGTTTCAAAAGAGCACATAGATTTTAACCTAAATAATATTAATAAATTGTTAAGTTATTACAAAAATCTTGAATCAAATTTACTAGATTTAGAGAATTTTAAAAATTCTAAGAATAAATACTTCTTCAGAAATTATATTAAATCAATAAAAATTATTCCCTCATTTCAACATTTTGGATTTGGGCAATATTATTTATATTTTTATCCAAGAGATTTAAAGGATATAGATTTTAAGCATATATTACACAATTCCTTTCAAAAAATTAAATTTCCAATAAATATTGATAATTCTAATTCATTTTTGATTAAATTCATATGGCCATACCAAAATCCAAATAAGTCAGTACTCAATTGGTTAATAAAATCTAAAAAAGTAATACGTGAATACTGTTTATTTTTCGTTAAAAAAGTCTTTCAAATTTTTCATTTCAATTATAATCTTAGTGCTAATGAATGGGATTTAGATCCAAATCGTTTTAGAATTTATTTTCAAAACATTTTATTTAATCCCGATTATGAACTTATAATACCTAGGATGAAAGAATTCAAGATCGGTGATATAAACATTTCACATTATTTCACTCCAGACTCATCGGAATATATTGCGTTAACCCAATTATTTAATTGGAAATCTTTGGATATAAAATCGTATTTAGGAACTCGAAATTACAATATTATTAACCAAATAGTTGAATTACTAGAGAAAAAACTTATATTTCCTTTCATATCTGTAAAAAATCTAGATTTGAGCAAGAGGCTTTATATAATTTTACCTAAGGTAATTAGGGAAGATATTAATATACTTATTAAAATTTTTAATTTTTTTAATATTGGATTTATCTATGAAATTGAAGGAGAATATTACATTCAGGGATTAAATGAAGAGATTAAGTTTGAAAATGGGTTAATGATTAAACTTTATCTTCCAGATTGCCAACTTGATGAATTTGAAAAATTATTTGATTTAATATTTGAATATTTGGGGTTTAAACATTACTTAATATTAAGTAATTTGGTTAATGGAGATGATTTCCTTAAATCTATTTATGGTAATTTAGATTTTTTGAAATTGTATAACCCACTAAAAAATTTAATTTGGAATAATAAAGATAAAATTTGGACGAATCATAAATTATTTACAAATAAATTTGAAAAAATATATCCCCCTTTTAACATAAAAGAATAATTGTTTTTTTTAGAATCCGACTGAATTCTGATTATTTTTATAGGAGTTTAAATAATAAATTCCTAAAAATAAGATAACACAGAGACAAATTTAGAATGTGAATATTTCTTATTTACTAAAATCATTAATTAAGTCATTCCTATAGGGTTAAAAAAAAATGCCAGGTACAATAACTCCTCCATTAGCATAATCCTGCAAAGCGGGATTTCTATTTTCTCTTCTTTTTTTTTTATAATCAAAGAAAAATTTTTTTTGGTAACTTATAAAAAAATTAATCAAAAAAAGGAGTTTTTTATTTATAGCTATGTTTTAAATAAAATAAGGGAATAAGCGAGAAGAAAGATAAGAAGCCAACCATTAAGATCAAAGATTCTGTTGAAACAAAAGAGGATAAGAAGGTTCCCATTGGAATAAAAATTACACTAGCTACTGCTAAACCTAATTTAAAAATTTGAAATGAAAATGTTTGATACTTCATATTTTTAGAAATTGAAATTGATAAGGAGATATAATTTAACATCATTATTCCTGCTACAAACCAGATTAAACTATATATAAATAATAAGATAATTAAATTTGAAAAGATCATGAGAAATGTCAATAAGATATAAATACAGTTGGTTATAATAATAGCATATATTCTTTTATTTGCTATAAAATCCGGATCTAATTGTTTATTAAAATCTGGATTTAAATTAATCACTTTTTTTTTGATATTTCTTTTAGAGTTATTTGAAATCTTTTGACCAATCATCCATCCTAGAGTATTCAATAAAAGAAAAAAAACATAACTAAAGGAGAAGATCTTTAATCCTATTTGTCCATATTTAGATGTAATCCAAGACACTAATGGATATTGGTACAACCTATCACTCCATATCAATATATAAGACAGTGTTAATAAAAGTTTTTGAAAATGATGGGTTTTATTGGAATTATCCTTTGTTTTGCGTGTGTGTGTGTGTTTGTAGGGCGTATTCTTGAAATCAAAACAAAATAAAGCAGTTAATATTGGAAGGATTACAATTCCTCCAAAGAGAAAGAAATAAATCCATAGTTCTAAATTAAAGATGTCATTAACTAAGATAATAAAAATTATAGAAGATATAAATCCACCAAAATTTGCCGAAATATTAATTATTGTCAAATTTCTATCTTTAATTACCTCATTTAAAGATGATTCTAAAATAATTCGACTCATACACACTTTGATTATTTCACTACTTAGCAAATTTAATGCAAGAAAAGAACCAAAAAGGTATAAAAACACACCTGAAAAGATTGTACAAATAAAACTTAATATACACACTAAAATAGAAAGAAATAATATCTTTTTTCTCTGGCGGTTATATTTATCAAAAAAGAAACCTAACGCAGGAGCTAAAAGTAAAACTGAAAAAGTAAAAACTTGTATAAATGCAAGGTCACTTCTATTTACATTTAATATATTTAATAAATA
>Ga0209977_10000739_pt1 | contig 13328 bp, 16 predicted proteins | sample SumtaG_2_FD_183113 | JGI IMG/M metagenome (GOLD analysis project Ga0209977, IMG submission 183113) | Deep subsurface microbial communities from Indian Ocean to uncover new lineages of life (NeLLi) - Sumatra_00607 metaG (SPAdes) (version 2) | ecosystem: Environmental > Aquatic > Marine > Oceanic... | reverse complement strand
TGGTTTAATACATGCAGGAACACCTAGTGTAATTAAGGATAATGCCCAGACTTTTGTAGATAACCTCGCTAAGGTTGGTGCTAAGGAAATTATATGTTATCATGATGATTGCTATGCTATGCTAGTCAACAAAGTTAAAGAATATAATATAGACTTGCCATTCAAACCGATTCATATAATAGAATATCTTCGAGATTATGTTAAGGAACACGAAGATCAGATAAAAAAACTGAATATTAAAATAGCATATCAACAACCTTGTGCTTCAAGATATGCTTTCGAAAAAGATACAATTCTTGACGAACTCTTCGAATTAATAGGAGCAGAAAGAGTAAATAGAAAATATGACCGATTAGGAGCTCTCTGTTGTGGCGGAATTCAAAGATCTATGGTTAATGTATCTAAAGAAGTAGAAGAAGAATGGAGGATGAAAAATATAATGGATGCAAAGGATGCTGGAGCTGAAGCGATGGTGTTTTTGTGCCCTATGTGTATTTTAGGTCTTAGAAGCCGAGGAAAAGCCCAGGGATTAGAGCCTTACATCATTAGCAATCTTGTACGCCTAGCATTAGGAGAGAAACTCACTCACGGAGGAGCAGGAAAGGTTTTTGAATAATTTTGTTAAGTCTATTTAAAATCTTTTAATTATTATATTTAATATTTTTTAATTTTTTACTAAAAAATCACCCATAAAAGGTTCTCCTTTTACTTGTGCAGAATTAATCTGTCAGAATCCTTAATTCTTTATTTCAATTCTTTTTTTTCATGTGAAAAAGCGACCCAATTGTAAAGTTTATATTCTAAGGTTATCTTGTTACTATAAGGGATAAGGTATTTTTAGAGAAAATAATTCACGTTAAATACAAAATACATTTAAATTATGAAATTATTCTCAAATTTATACAAAATCTGGAACAAGCTAATCTCCAGAAAGAAAAGAAGGGTTGTTTTTAAACCACCTTTTAGTTATGATTATACGTTCAAAATCTTGCTCGTTGGTTCACCCGGAGTAGGGAAAAGAAACTTAACTCAAAGATATTGCTATGATGTTTTTGATCCCCAAGATAAGTTAACCATTGGAGTAGATTTTCATGTTAAAACAGTAGATATACATGGAAAAAAAATTAAATTACAAATTTGGGATCTAGCAGGTGAAGAAAGATTTAAATTCCTCCTACCAACTTATACTCTTGGAGCAAATGCTGCTATGATCATTCTTGATATTACTAAGTTTAAAACAATAGATCAAATGTATAATTGGATTCAAATTATAAGAGAAAAAGCTGGTGATATTCCAATAATGTTAATTGGTAACAAACTTGATTTAGAAGATTCTCGCAAGTTAAAGAAAGAAAAGGGAATTGAAATTGCTAACGAATTTAATTTATCTAGTTATAGCGAAATCTCAACAAAAACAGGTCAGAATGTAGAAAAGATATTTGAAGCTCTAACTGAAAGTGTAATAAACAATTTAATGTAGCAGAGTTTTGTTATTTTTTTGAGATAAATCAAATAAATGAATAATAGAAATAAAAAAAATCTTCATCATCTATTTTTTCCCCTCTTTTTTAATACTAACATACGATTCTTGCATACATTATCATGCCATTTCTTATCTTTACGAAATTCCTTAATAACATTCATGCACATAAATTCCCTGTAATCACTGTATTTCTCTGGTAATTCGATCTCCAATAATGGCATTCTTTTTATAACCTTTCTTTTTGGTCTATCCTTTTCACATACGCTACATTTTACTTCCATTTCTTCACCTTTATTTAAAATATTCTAACGTCCATTCTGTATTAGAATACGCCTTTCTTAACACGAATTTCAAATTTTAATAAACATTTTACAGTAATTAAAAAAAATGGTAAATATAAACATTTAAACTTTTTAGTTTAGTTATTAAAATTTCTTATTTTTATCAAGATTTTAATTTCAATACCTCAATTTAACCCTATTATTCTAAAAATAACTAAGATCTTTTCTAACAGAATTTTGAAGTTAATTTTTCATAATACCAAGGTTTATTAAATTTAAAAATATATCTTACATACTTGAACAGAGAAATTTCAAAGTTTCAAGTATAAAATTAAAATTTGGTGAAAGTATGTCTAATAGAAATTATGGCAATAGAACGATGCACAAAGCCACATGTGCCGACTGTGGGAACGAGTGCGAAGTTCCATTTCAGCCTACAGAAGGCAGACCTGTTTATTGTCGAGAGTGTTATAGAAAGCATAGAAGATAATTAGTTCTATTTTTTCTAAGTTTTGGTTACAACCAAAAACTTATTTTCTAACTTATCGAGTAATGATTTATTTTTTTTTATTTTTTTTCCTAATTTCATATTGTTTAGATTTCCATAATAATTGATAAAATGTCTGATTTAGAACTTATTTCATTATTTCGACACTCGGTTATTTGTAAATCAACGATTAAATAGTACTAAATGGATGCCTGAATATCATTATTAATTTGATGTCTGAGATGTCAAACATGTTAATTATGGGGAAAATCTCAAGGTCAAGAAAATTGATTATTAAATGAAGTCAAAAAACAAGTATATATATAAAAGGCTCATACCATTATCATTAATATACTCGATACATTTGAGATTATTATTCTATGAACAACAAAGAAGAATTAAACGCAACATCACATCTGATGGAGAAAATTAAAGATATTAAAGATATTAAAGAAATAGAGAAGAAAATAACGCATAATTGCGAATTCTGTGGTAAAAGCATCGTAGGTACTAAATGGAAAAAGGAATATCATCATATTAATATATGTCAAGAACCAATAAAACGATTTTTCTGTTCCCGTCAATGTAAATTAAAATGGATTTTTAAAAATTTCTGATTTTATTTTGTTGATATTATGTGACATTTAGAGGGATTCTTGGTCACAGTAGAAAAAGCATAAATCTCTAAAAACAGAAATCCCAAGATATTTATGACCTCAATTATTTAAATTATTAATGAAGACAGAAAAAGAAAAAGATGACGTTAAGTCATGCCAATCCACTAATGATCCCAGCGAGTGGAAGGGAAGAACAATAGAAATTGATGACGCTGGGACTGGAGATCTCGTCGGAGATGCCTTTATTGGCTTTCGAGACGCGGAAACTAGAAAGATAATATTTCAATCAGTTCCCGTAGGGCTCTATAATGAAGGTAATAGAGACGAGGATCTACCAAAGAAACATATAGTAAAGTTAGTAAAGAAAGGTCTTAGAGCACTTAATCACAGCAAGGGAGACAGGATACTTCTATGCAGGGGTGATTGTTTCGATCTTGTTAGAGAGTATTTTAATGAGAATGATATATACTATGAGCCCGCAATCATTGAAGGGGTGCTCCAAAATGCTGTAGAAGGAAGATATATCCAACACCTTAGAAAACTCGGGATAACTTCTCGCAACCTTACAGAAGAGTCTGGTGCGCAAAGATATTTTATCTCATTTAATTGGGTATGTCGAGATTTTCCAAATCGTGAACGCTTCGTCAAGACAGGATTCCCTTCTTGGGAAAAGAAATGGAGAAAGATTGCTATAAAGAGATATAAGCAATATCCAAGAAATAGGACTCATGATAGGGATAGTATCAAGAGAAGGGCAAACCAAATATATGAACTTATGCTTGAGAATCCTATTTCTGTAAGAGAATCTGCCTCTAAGGATCAATAAAATAAATAAAATTTATTGATTTTTTTTTTAATAAAATGTAGTAATAGTTAAAATTATTACTTCAAAGAACTTTTTTTTAATATTATATGATTAATTTCCCTTTGTAGGAGCAAAAGGAGTATTGAATTGGAACGAGTTATAATTTTCATAGATAACAGTAATATTTTCAAGGGCTTCAGGAAGTACGACATCAAGGCAGACTATGAAAAGCTGAAGAATACTATAACCAGAGACAGAGAATTACGTGGCATATTCTTATATGAAGGTGTTGTGTACCCAATGAGCCCAGAGAAGATGAACTGGTATGAGGAGTTAAGCAATCGAAGTGGGTATGTTATTAAAACAAGTTTTGACAAGATAGCTTCAAGTGGTGCCATTGAAAAGAAAGTTGACATCAAAATTGCGATTGATATCATCTCTCTTGCGTATGAAAATGCCTATGATACGGCAGTGTTGGTATCTGGAGACGGCGATTTTGTACCCGTTGTAAAGAAAGTTAAAGAAATGGATAAAAAAGTGGAAATATGGGCATTTAGATATTCATTAGCAAACGCCTTAAAGGAAGAAGTCAACGAAGAGAATCTTCACTATCTCGATGATATTTTGAGTAAAATAAAAATATCTATTTAATGTTAACTTAAAACCAATTTTAAGAAATACTTAAATTGATTTGATGGTTTGTATCATCTATGAGATTGAGAGGAATTGAGATATTTAGAGAAAAATTACCATGGTATTCTGGCAAAAGAATATTTTTCCTCTTAATAATTCCAGTAGCTACTGCTTTTTGTTCCCTACTTTTTCAGTTCACTATGGATTCTTCCCCCCGTTTATTCAAAAACATCCAATTCTTTCAACTCATGGCGCCTTATACACCAATTATCGGTTCGGGTTTTATTTTGACTCTAGGATTTATATTGGTCTATTCCTTTTGGCGTCGAAAAGAAAACTTATTAAAAAAGGACAATGTTAAAGCATATCAGAAGGCACTTCCAATAGCCTTATTGGGAGTTACTCTTGTGATCTCCTTTGTCATACATTCTATCTTTCCCCACGACTTTTTAATTCCAAATAATGATTCCTCAGAATTAAGCTGGTATTTTAGCATCCCCTTGAATGAATTCTTTTTCAAAAACCACGATTTCTTTCTCCTCACTCGAATGATATTGTCTTTCCTACTTATTGCACTGGGATTCTTGGTAGTTTTCAGATCTTTACTCATCTTCGGAATAGATAATATGGGTTTAGTATATGTATATTATCCTGAAGAATCAAAAATCGTGAATCATGAGATATACTCTGTTTTGAGACATCCAACTTATCATGGGTTAGTCTTAATTCTTATAGGGGGTCTCTTTCTTAGATTTTCGGTCTATTCGATTATTTACTTCTTTATATTTTTGATCGGAATTAATATTCATCTCAAATTTGTGGAAGAAAAAGAATTAATACAGCGATTTGGAAAAGATTATCAAGAATATCGAAAAAGTGTTCCTGCTTTATTCTTTAGACTAAAGGATTTCAAAAAATATTTTTTGTTTATTTTTTAATAAGGGCCTTGAAAAGAAAGTTGACATTAATGTATTAAAGAATAATATATACTTTAAAAATCAGTGCTATTGAGATAAAAATAGGAATTTATACAGTAGTGAAATTCAAAATTTAACAGATGATGTTATTAATTATTCTATATTTTTTTAAATTGAAGTACGTTATTTCCACTAATTATTATATTATCTTAATCATGTTAGAATGGAAGGTGATAATTAAATGAAAATGATTACGGGTGTAGATATTTTAGATGAAGATATAAAAGAAAAATTAAAAACAGACAACATTTATAAAATTTTTAATAATTTTATTATTCCACTTATAACAGAAGAGGAGCGAGAGTTTTTAGAGGAGTTAGAACAGTTTTTGCTCAAAGAAATTGAACCTAAAAAGAATTTAAATGAGGAAGTCTACGAACTTTTTCCAATCCTCGGCAAGAAAAACTACATCCAGCGATTAAATCCATATGGAGATTCTGAGAGATATAACATGCGCTATGAGATGCTTTTAGCAATGGCGACATCGATTATTGATCCAGAATTAGATTTGGCACGAGTGGTCACAGGGGTAATATTTGCCAATCCATTGTTTCAATTTGGCAGAGGAGATAGAATTTCTGAAATTTTAAATGAAATTATCAAGGGTAAAAAGATTGGTTGTATATGTATTACTGAGAGAAAGCATGGTTCTGATGCGGTTAATATGGAAACTAAAGTCACCGATCAAGGAGATCATTTAAATTTCACTGGGGAAAAATTATATACGACTAATGGTCCAGTAGCAGACTATTTTATAGTATATGGTGTCTCTGATATCTCAGATCCACGAGGAACCATGTATCAAGCAATTGCGGAAAGAGACTATGAAGGTTTGATAACTAATAGACTTGGCATTCAATCTATTCCACGAGTACAAATTGGCCAGACTCTTTTTAATTCTGTGAAAATCCCGAGGGAAAATATTCTTGGAAACAAAGGTCAAGGCTATAAAAATTTATTTTCTGGACTTGTAGCTGAAAGGTGTTCGATCATTGGGTCTAGTTTAGGTATTGCATGGTTAACTGCAGTTACAGGGCTTATCTATACAAACTTAAGAGTTCAATTTGGTCGACCGCTATATGATTTTCAAGGAGTTTCGTTTCCTCAAACCCAGAATTTAACTGAACTCATGGCAGCTACAGAACTTGGTTTTAAGTCAGCTTCTGAGTATAACAAGACAGTTGAGCGTAAACATTTTGATCAGCCAAAATTTGTTAAATATAATGCTGCCTTTAGCTCAGGTACAAAATATCTTGCATCGCATTTAGCTCAAAAAATATCTTATGAAACGCAACAATTGTGTGGAGGTATTGCATTTACTGATAATCTACGGATTGATAAAGCATTAGAAGTTGCTAAAGTTCAAGAAATTATAGGGGGTGCTCGAAATATACAGCTCTATTTGGTTAGTAGAGCTATTAGAGATATGATTTTTCGATTATAATTGTTACATATTTGAAATAATTAATTTTGAACCTTTAATATACTAGAGATTGGTAATTTTGGAAGAGTTATAAAATGGACGAAGAATTTGATGTTATTGTGGTTGGTGCTGGATTTGGGGGTCCAGTTGCAGCGAGGATATGTGCAGAATCGGGATTGAAGACTCTAATGATCGAAAGGTCTGAAAATATAGGAGATAAGGTTATTTCTGGATTAACGATTCCGTTTTATGGTTTTTTGTTTGGACCAGACTTTATTAGAGATGGTAATCCTCCAATTGAACGTCCTTCTGATGGGATAATAAATTACATCATAAAGGATATTGAGAAAGGAGATATTGAAATAGACGATTCTTTAAGAGTTCCAAAACCTTTCTCTCCTATAATTGCTTTTGGATATAATGCATATTGTAAACCTTTTTGTGAATGGGAAGTTAGAAAAGCGGTTGATGCAGGTGCTATATTGAGAAAATCCACTACTGTTATAGATATTATTAAAGAGGATAAATATATTAAGGGAATAATAACAGATAAAGGAGAGAGGATACGAAGTAAAATCATAATTGACGCTGAAGGTTCAAAAGGATTATTAGCAGTAAAGGCAGGTATAAGAGAAAAATATCATCCTGAAACAATATCTTTGGCTGACACATATGATTACGTCATGTTAAAAGAAGATGTTGATAAAATTTTTGGTTATTCTGTGAAGATGTGTTGGGGATGGGATGAACAGCGTATAGCACCCCCACTTGGGTATGGAAATGGTTTAATGGTTTGGCCTTATCGAAATAGTATTCATTTTATGCAAGATCAGTGTTTAAGAATTAATGAAAGTCATGTCCCGAATTTAAATAAACTCTTTAAAGAGTACCATAGCAACATTACTCAAAAATTATCTTGGTGGAAAAATCTAGTAGAACCTCGTGTTAAATTAAGAGCAAGGATGTGGGATGGTTTTGAAATATATGTTGGTCTGAATAAGAAACTCCGTAGCATGCCTAATCATACAGATGGAATGATATTAATAGGAGATGCAGCTGGACTTGAAAGTACAGAATTATGTGACGGAGTTCCTGCGGCCTGGTTTTCCGCAGAAATAGCAGCTAATGTAGCAATTGAGGCAATAAACGCCAATGATACTTCTAAATTATTTTTGGAAAAATATGACAGAAAAATAAAAAGACATCCAATAATTCAATGGTCAATTTCTGGAAGAAATAGATATAATCTACGAATTGCCCAAAAAGAGCACAATTTGAAAAAGTTAAGAAAATATATTCATAATGGGTGGGGTTTAGGCTCGCTAACCCATTTTATGACACCCTTTTTTAAAGCCCTTCTTTCCTATGTAAAAAATGATCCGACAATTATAACAAAGTGGATAAAAATGTTTTTCAGGTATTATCAAAATTGGGTGTATGAGAGTTATGATTACTCTGAGAAAGAAAAATTTAAAGAAGTAACTTCTAAGAAGCTTAAAAAAATGGAAATGAAATTCACACGATATATGAGATTAATAGATTCTCTTTTAAAGTCACTAAAAAAAAGGAAAAAATTGCTCTCGGTCATTATTATTCCATTTTCAAATTCTTTGAATAATTTAATGAAAAAAATTCTACCAATTTTTGAGCCTTTTTATTCATTTAATTTAAAGTTATTAAACCCTATTTCAAATCGCTTAAACAGAAAAATATTAAAATTTGTTGAATATGCCAATCCTTCTATTTTTCGGGCATAATTAAAAAGGAGTGAATTAATAATGGTAAGGACTTATAAAGAATTCCCGGGTGTGGAGTGGGTTGAGGGAACAGGAGACTTCATAAAAATTAATGAAGTTAAATGTATAGGATGTATGAATTGTGTAAATGTATGTTTAGCAGGATGTTTTGAAATGGTGGAACAAAAAGCGAGGGTCAAGAGTTTAGAAAAATGCATGGAGTGTGCGTCCTGTTGGTATGTCTGTCAAGAGGACGCAATTATATTCTCTTGGCCTTTAGGGGGTACTGGATATAAGAGTGATTGGGGGTAAAACTACACTCTATCAAATCTTTTTTAAATTATTTAAATCCTTCAGCATCCTTTAAAAATCAAATATTATGTCTCCAGAGCATTTTTTTTGGGAGTATAATAAACATTCTTCAATTTTAGGCTCTATTTTATGTTTACACAATTAGAATAAAAAACTTATTTTTTAACGAAGATCCAACTTTAAATGGGCAATAATTTAATTAGGATTATTGGGAAGAATTATACCTCAATCCTTTTTATTTGAAGTGCAAATCATTCAATGATACAAATTTTGGAGAAAAAAATTATGAAAAAACTAAGTAAGATAGTCTTAAGTGCTTTTATGTTGATGATGGTATTTTCAGTAGTAAGTTCTATTAACGTAAAGGCCGTTGGACAACCCGATGAAGTAATTGAAGTTCCTGGTGATTCGATTCAAACACAATTACAGAATCATGTTAGGACTAAATTTCTTTTTCGTGAAAGAACACAGTTAACTATTAGTTCTAATGTTGATATAGATTTAAATCTTAACTGTGAAGCTTCGAGGGTTGCAGATAAAGATTTTATCCTTGAAATTGAATGTGATAAAAATCTTCAGATGGTTATGACTTGTACCAAGGAAGAAAATCAGTTAGGCTTAATGGAAGGCAATACTGTCAGAACGAAAAATCGAAATACTTACCGATACCAAGAAGGATTCTGCGTTTCAATAGAATGTTGCCCAAAATGTGATTGTGAATGCAAATGCTTAAATGAATGTCAGTGTGTTTGTGATTGTGAATGCAAATGCTTAAATGAATGTCAGTGTATTTGCGACTGTGAGTGTCAATGTCAAAATGAGTGCCAATGCGTCTGCAACTGTGATGATAAAGAAACCTGTATAAGAGCTAGGTTAAGATTAAGGAAGACAAATGAAAATCGCTATGGTAAATGGGCTTATTATGAGGAGGATAGTGAAGAATGGGTAACTGTTCCAACAAGAATTGAGGATGGATATCTATCTGCTGAAACAGATCACTTTTCAACATGGACAGTATTAATACCTACAACATTAAATCCTACTAATACAACATTAATTATTGGTAGTAGTATTTCTATTGCAGTTATTGGAGTTATTATAGGGATTTCTTTTATGACTTTTAGAAAAAGAAAATAAGATTAAACCATTTTTTTTTAATTTTGTTCTTATTTGTTGAATGGATAATTACATTTAACATAAATAGAGTGTTTAATAAAAAATAAAAACTAAAGGAAAGATTAATTGAATTACGAATTTCAGATTTAGGATATAAATATACATTGAGGTAAAAATCTTTCGATATTAGTTTAGGCTGTATTATTACCTTTTTTTATCAGCCCAAAGTAATACGGGTGTGATTTAAAAAAGAATTTGTGAAAATTTTGGAATTACATAATAATTAGTTCTCTACTATCTGATTTGAAAGAAGATATAGTATGACAAATCTCAGAAAAAGTTTAATAGATAAACACTTTTACCAAAACATTTATTAAATGAAATATTTCATGTTCTAAGTAAATAGGGAAATAGTGATATATAATTTCTAAGCCAGTTATCCATGTTTTATTAAAAGGGGAAGAAGATACCTATTGTGCTAAATGCTGTAAAACAAGAAATATCATTGAACGAATGTTTGCATCAATACCAGAATTTAAAGAAAAATTGGGGGTCAGTTATGAAGATGTTTACTCTGAACATAATATAAAAAGATACGGGGATTTAATTCCACCAGTAATCATCATTGAAGATCGCATTTTAACTGAAGGACACGTTCCGATTATTAAAAAACTAGCATTAGAATTGTTTAATTTAATTGAATCATCCAAATCAAAGGGGTAAATGTCTTGATATGCTATAGAATTTTAGAAATTAAATATTATATCCCCAAAACATTGCTTTTGAGTATATAATAAACATTCCTCTATTTTTGGTTCAATTTTATGCTTTATTCCTAAAACATCTAACCCGCAACCGACACGATATAAAATGCCACATTCATATCGTTCTTTTACACCAATTCTTTTCATACCCTCGTAAGCAAAGTACTTTATCATCTCCCAATGTAAACGATTTTTTTCAGGAAAAGTGTAGTTAAAGTTCATGAAATCCCATTTGATTACACTAAATGGTGATTCAAGTAGTAGAGATGATAAAAATTTTTCAATATATAACATATCCATAATATCTAGTATAATTTCTATAACCCTGATAAATATATTTAGATATATTACTAAAGACTTCTCGAAAAAACAATAAAAAAAAATGGAATTAATAATTGGTTGTAACAAATCCGAAGAAGACAAATATGATTAAACCCATTGAGAGACTCATAAATCCATAAATGTAATAAGCTCTAAGGTATTTATCACTCAAAAACATTAGATCCGTCAAATACCAACTCACACATCCACCAATACCCCATACAGTTATATCAGTTATTATATTTGCAGCACTGTCGAATTTGACTTTAATATCCACCATATAAAGAATTGTATTTTCAATAACTTCCCATAGACCCGCGAGAACAAGTATAATTATCCAATAAAGTATAAAGCTTTTAACCTCTGGTTCGTTAATTGGATCTTTTGGACTGTCAGTTATATTTTTAATAATCCAGCCAAATGTGAATGCTATAACGAAGAGCCCAACACCCCAAAGGAAATGCCCCAACGACCAATAGTCAAATGAGGCAGTTGAGACATCTGACTGGTCTAATGCTATTGGAGGAACACCAAATACAGCAGCAACTATAGCGGTTATAATCAGAATTGCTATAAATCCTAACATTATTAGGACAGGTATAGTTCTTTTTTTCATAATAAAAATCACTTAATCATTTCATTTGAATTAGAGTTCCATTAATGGTAACATCCAATAAGACGCCTTTAAATATATATCTTAACTTTTTTGATAAGGAATACAACCCTTTTTATTATTTATGATACTTTTTGTGGGGAAAATCATTAGTATTTTGATTTTATTATAAGTAAATTTATGAAAGAAATGATAGAAAAATTTCTCATATAAGTAATTGGTTTTCAATTATAAATGAAGCGAACCAAAAATTCCCGATTATTTTATTAGGTGGAAAGGTAGATTTAGATAATTATAGGGAAATAAGTTTTAAAGATGGAATGAGAGTTGCTAAGTCGATGGGTCTGAATGAATTTATTGAATTTTCTAGCAAAACTGGTGAGAATGTAACAAATGCGTTTGAAGTATTGACAAGGATAATGTTAGATAAAATGTCTTTCAAAAATAGAACGGCACAAAGTATCATTACATAAAACAAAGTAAGAATGATTGCACCGATAAATGTGTATAATTAGTTTTCGTTTTTTTCTATAGGTATATAAGGCTATTATCATTAACATTACTGTAATATTTGAAATCATTATTCTATGAGTACATAGAGTAATTGAACACAACATCATAGAGAATAACTAAAAAGAGAAAAAAGAAAATGCCTGAATGCGAGCATTGTGGAAAAGATATCAGAATTACTAAATGGAAGAAGGAGCATAATCATATCAATATATGTCAACAACCAGAAAAGAGATTTTTCTGTTCTCGTCAGTGTAAATTAAAATGGGTTTTTAACGGGAACAAGGCTAGAATTACCGCGTAAGACACAGTTAGCATAGACTAGCTGAATAAGGTGTTTTTCCCTTTACATAATTAGATATTCTGTTTTTTCATGCGAAAAAGGGATGGAAATATATGCTTTGATTTTTTTATCAATATCGGGTAAAGAAATTAAAATTTATTTTTATTAAACATTTATAAACATAACAAATAGTATTAAAATTAAAACAAAGAAAATCAAAATGTCAGATGAAGAACTTAGGGATCAAATTAATAAGATCGCAGTTGAAATAGAGAAAATTGAAGTGACAGCAAATCAAAAAGAAAGATACATTAAAAGTCGAATTGAAGAGAAATTTGGTCCTAAAATGAGTGAAATCGAATCAAAGCTGCATAATCAACAAGCTACTCTTAGCGAACTTAATAATAGAATCGATGATTTAAATTCAAAAAAGAAAGAATTAATTCCGATTGTAAAAAATTTAGAAAAAGAATATAATAATTTAAAAAAGGATAAGGGAAAAGAGTTAAACAAGAAATTAAAGGCAATTGTTAAGGAAAAACAAGTTAAAACAAAAGTTATTGACCGGGAGATAAAATTGCTAGAAAAGGAGTTAAAGGAGCGTTGAACCACGCAATTTTTCTCTATTTGACAGAAGAGTTTAAAAGCAAATAACCAATTAATTATTCCTAAATTAATGTGATATCTTAAAAAAAATGATAAGCAGGTTTTAATTATGAGTGATGTTAAAAATGTTCATTGGGGGATTTTAGCTTCTGTTGCTGCTGGAATCTTTTTTGTAATGTTCATAGTCTTTTTTTTCATTATGAAGATAACAAATATTATGATATTGATTCTTTTACCTCTGATGCTTTGTATGTTCATACCTGGATTCTTCTTTTTGTATAAAGGATTTCCTCTTAAGTATCGTGGATTATTGTTGTTTATAAGTTTTATATTATCGGTGATTCCATCAATACTGACAATA
>Ga0209977_10000738_pt1 | contig 13334 bp, 16 predicted proteins | sample SumtaG_2_FD_183113 | JGI IMG/M metagenome (GOLD analysis project Ga0209977, IMG submission 183113) | Deep subsurface microbial communities from Indian Ocean to uncover new lineages of life (NeLLi) - Sumatra_00607 metaG (SPAdes) (version 2) | ecosystem: Environmental > Aquatic > Marine > Oceanic... | reverse complement strand
AGCCGGTCTTGCTTTTACAATCCATTTCATTGCCGGTGAATTTTTCGCACTTATTACTCTAAATGTCATATATGCTGATCTACCTTTCTCTTTTCCTGTAGGAATATTCATTGCTACCATTCCTTCCAGTTGATCAAATCCAGTACCACTAAATCTTGCTCCCCATTGATATTTTGCTCTAGGAATTAATTCACCTTCATAATTCGGAGAATATTTTCTTCCCTTTGCTCTTACACTTACTAATTCTTCATCTCTTTGTAAAATTGCTCTTATTTTGTTATAGAGTTGCCTTGGCATAGGAGCATAACCTATTGTCTCAGGAGTTCCATGTCTAAATGGAATAATTAAATAAGATATTCCTTTTTTACTTACTCTTGATCTTTTTCCAAAAGGATGAGTTTCTTTCATATCGTATTGTTTTGTACCATACTCTAAAAATTTAGCAACTGGACTATCACTAAATATCTCATAACAAAAAGGAGAAAGAAATCTTATTTTTATACTACTTGCATAAGCTCCAGTAGGATTTTTCAATCTCATTATAGTTCCAGGGATAGGAGCACCTGAAGCATAACATTTCCAAGTATAACTTAAAAGAGAAGCAGCCATTTTAAAGGCTCTATATGTTTTTGGCATCACTTTTGAACTCATAAATTCAAGTGAAGTAACTAAATCAGCAAGTTGTGAATCTTCTGGAACTAATCTAATTTGTATCAAAATGTCATCTCCTCTTGATTTGTTCCAATTGAACTTGGCTTTTTTCTACCTCTACTATATAAATCAAATTGCTTAAGCATTACTTTTCTTGGCAATACCTTATTTTCTGCATATCTCATTTGAGGTAAATCTGCTAATACTGAATAAGAAGGATTATAAGTTAAAACTATTGAGAATTTTTCTGGTACTCTTGTACCCCATTTAATCTCATTATTTCTTACTATAATTGCATCTTCAATTTTTCCAAATTTATCTCTAATAGTAATAATCGACTTTACATGAAAGAATGGTAAAGAATGAAATTCTCCATTTCCATTTCCTGCGACTGAAACTATTTGCTCAGCTTTAAGTTGAGTGATAATATCGCCTTGTCCTACATAATAATATCCCGGGACTGTTAATTGCATATCAGCCTCGGCCGTTACAAAACTTGATTCATATCTTTGTTTTTGACTTATTCCACTTATAAGAAATTCCAATGGCTTTACATATTTACAAATTACTTTAATTTCATCAGATATTTCTGCATAGGAATCTGTTAATATTAAATCTTCCCAAAATGATATTACATTCATTCCCTCACTTCTAGTCTCATTAACAACAGAAGTAATTTCCAATAACTCTCCTATAAAATCACCTCTCAATGTCGAATGTCCTATAATAGGAACTCTTATTATTCCTCTTCCTTCATAAGTAGCATTACCAGAATAAGATTTTTTTAAATCTTCCTCATAATCACAATGCCAATATTTTCCTGATTTTATTATACTACTTAGTTTAATTATATTTTCAGTAAAAGCATCATAAGGAATATTTATATTATTGTTCCCAAAAATTCGATTAATTGACTTTATATTTCCTTTCGTCTCTATATGAAGTATTCCACCTCCAACTCCATTATCAATTCTTCTTATAAAAGATATAGGCTCATAAATATATGCTCTCCCTTTACACTCTTTACAAGATGGTTCTGCTCTTCCCATTTCATCTATACAATAACAAACACTTGAGCGATACCATCTGCAAAATTGTCCATGTCTTTTAAGAGCATCTTCATATAGTTTGACATTTTGCCTTATATTAGCCTTTTCCATTGTTATTTTAGGCATAATAAATTTCTCTTTCTTTACTTATTTTTATATATATAATTCGTTCCACTAAGTGGAACGAATTTATCTACTTTCTCTCTTTCTATATCCTCAACTTGCATACCTTTCTCTTTTCATATAAGTGTTCTAAAAACTTCTTCTCCCTCTTTATTAAGCACGCCTACTCCTGTATTTTTCAAATGATCCAAAAGAAGATATTTATGTATATAAGGTAATTTCTTTTTAACATCCTGTAATTTAATTCCAATTGTTCTAAAAAGAACACCATATCGATTTCGTCTTAATTCAGTTTTCATTTTCTTTAAAAAAAAGATTTCTTCTTCATTCAATTTAGATTTTATATCTTTCTTATCTTTTACTTCTGCTTTCTTTTCATTTTTTATTCTTTTCGCTTCTTTTAAAGAATAAGAATAATGCCATTTTCCATCTTTTCCTTTCCATCTCTTTATATACTTAGCCTTTCTAAAAATAAAGGCTTTACTTAATTTCTTTATATTATATTTTTCTCTTTCTTCAAGTAAATCCTCTACTCTTTTCGTAAAGATTTTATTACTTCTCTTTTTCTTTATCTCCACTTCTCCAGTTTTAATATTATATCCTACTAATCTATAATATTCATCTAAACCACTTAATAAACCTCGTCCTTCAAAAGATATTAATCTATTATTATTTACTCCATTTAATATATCTGTTAATATTTTACTCCTAGTATCATCCATTTCCTTCAATTTTATCTTTTGTTCTCCTGTCATATTTTTTGGAAGAAATTTCATTATACTAATTTTAAATTCTCTTGCTGTATCATTAACAACTTTTTTAACATTAATTTTCTTATCTTTCTTCTCTTCTTCCTTATATTGATAATACCATTTTCCATCTCTACCCTTCCATCTTTTTATATATTTAGCTTTTCTAAGTTTTAAGGCTTCTTTTAATTTTTTTGTTATATTACTCCCTTTTTCATATTCATTCTCTTTAGCTACCCAAAATAAATCTATTCCTAATTTTCTAGCTCTTTTATCAGCACATTCTATACAAAGTGTGCCACCTTCACTTTTTTCAGGACTTATCTTTTTCCATACTTTATCAGATACATCATAAACTGTTAAAAATCCTTTTTTACATATTTGACAATGCTCCATTTATTTCCTCTTCATTATCTTCCACTTATAAATCCTATTGGTATATTTGCATATTTATACTTCTTATGTTTTCTAAATTCCTTAATCTGATCTATATATGACTTAATACGTGCCCCAAAATATGCACTTGTAGCTGATTGAGTCGAACTAAAAGATTCACTTAAATTATCTAAACTAACTGAAGCACTTGAAAAACCTGCAAGTAATCCGTCACCTACCCATCCAAGAATTTTAATAGCTGCTAACATTCCTATTACATCTCTTAAATCTTTAGGAATAAAATTACTATTTTCATATCCAGTTGTATAATTAAATTTAAAGGCGTTTGGATAATTAAGTCCAAACATATAAGGATGAGCAGCTATTAATCCTGAACCTACATATCCTGTTCCAAATAAGATATTTCCTTTCGGATATATATTAATCTGTCCTTTCTTTTTATGCATTCGTATCCAGTTTAATATATCTATTATTTTTTGATCCCAAGCGCTAAACATTTCTGCCTTTTCTATACTAATGATAGGATAATGTCTTAATTGAAGAAATCCATAATTCTGCCATTTTAAAACATTAAAATCATAAGGATCCTCTTCATCGGTATAATCAACTCCCTTAATCCACTCTGTAGCCTGTAATAATGCATCAGAGGGCTCAGTCAAATATACCCTTTTTCTTATATCAATATTAAGTTCACTTTCCCATTCAGCTAAAGACGCTTTTATATCTGCCTCCAATTGACTATCTTCTACTTCAGAACCAGCTTCATCTGAGGCTATTAAATCAACTCCCCATAAGAAGTGATATCTCATATCATCAGCTGTTAACACTTTTCCCCATTCATTAGGAGGAGCACTATAATTATCAAACTTATATCCTATCTTTTCTACTTCTGTTCCACCCTGCCTTGCACTAGACTTTACACTTTCATCTGTTGTTGTTGTATTGTAATAAGAAGTCTTATACCAATGAGTAGATATTCCATTGTCATCTGAATAGTAGTATATCTCTATTTCTTCTTCTAATGTAAGTCTTGTATCTACATCAGTTATTTCTGCATACTCCCCTGTTTCTGAAGTTGCTCTATATACTTTTATTACATCATAATAATCTAAGACTTGTGCTAAATTATCTACATCTATCATTAGTCTATTCATTTTTTAATCCTTACTTTCCCTTAATTTCTGGACTACCTGTTCCGTCTACTTTTTCTATTTTTGAACTTTCCATTCTGTGTACTTCTTTAATTTTTGGACTGCCCATTCTATGTATTCTTCTAATTGTTGATGTACCAAAAGAATCAATCTTTCTTTTTATAACAGTAAGTATATCCGAGATACCAATCGTATCTGATATGCTTCTTACAAAACTTATTGATCTTGACAAAGTATCAGTTATGCCTACAGTACTAGTTATCTTCCTTGCAAAAGATATTGCTCTTGATACAACATCAGTTACTCCTATAGTATTTACTATCTTCCTTATAAATTGCTCTCCAATAAAATCTTGTCTTAGAGTACTTCTTCCATAGCTCCATCTTGGAGTAATATTTGTCTTGATCGAATTATTTAATACACTCTTTCCATAGTTCCACATTGTCTTTTTAGGATAAAGTATAAGAATCTCTGATGAAGTAGCTAATTTACCATTTGCACCTACAGCAACCCATAAATTTGACTGATTATGAGCAATACCAGCAATTTGATCTGTTCCAAAAGAACTTGTTTGTTGAGTCCAATTTATCCCATCGGGTGAAGTAGCTAACTTACCACTATCTCCTACTGCAACCCATAGATTAGAACCGTTATAAGCAATATCTCTTATTATAGTTGTATCAAATGAACTAGTTTGTTGTTCCCAGTTTTCTCCATCAGACGAGATAGCTAATTTACCACTCGAACCTACAGCAACCCATAAACCAGCACCTCCACTTTTTTGATTATGAGCAACACTAGAAATAATACTTGTACCAAACGAACTTGTTTGTAGAATCCAGTCTACTCCATTAGTTGAAGTAGCTAACTTACCTGCCCACCCTACTGCAACCCATAGATTAGAGCCATTATAAGCAACATTCTGAATAACACTTGTGAACGGATTAGTTTTTTGAAACCAATTTTCTCCATCAGATGAAGTAGCTAACTTACCTGCCCATCCAACTGCAACCCACAGATTTGAACCATTATGAGCAACACCATAGATATTACTTGTACCAAATGAACTTGTTTGTAGAAACCAATCTATTCCATCTGAAGAGATTGCTAACTTTCCATCATCTCCTACAGCAACCCATAAATTTGATTGATTGTGAGCAATATTCTGAATAAAAGTTACACCAAATGGATTAGCTCTTTGAATCCAATCTATTCCATTTAGTGAAGTTGCTAAAGTCTCACAACCTCCTATTGCCCATAAATTCAGACCATTATAAGCCACACCCACAATATGATCTGTTCCACATGAACTATCTCTCTGTGTCCAAATCATTATGTAAATATCCCTACTTTAGGATCAATAAATATTCTTCCATCTGCATCATATTTACTCAAAAAGCACTTTATCCTTACTTTACTCTTTACTGCCGGATGTATTCCTGTTACTTCTAAATACTGACTCCAATCATCTGCTCCTGTTCTTTCTGCTATTACCTCATCTGATCTAACTTTTTTCATGTGATAAACAGAATCACTCACATATTGATCAACATACTCGCACTCAAGATAAAGTTCTCCTGCGTTTACAATTGACATTGCTTTACATTGTACATAATAGCGATAATTTCTTAAAGCAACATCCATTTCAAACTCATGTTCAAACACTAAATATTTCCACTCATCAGGAGCAGAAGCATAAACAATATTATTATTACAAGATATCTCTATTACTGATTCTGCACCAGCTAAACGTCTATAGGGATCACCACTTGCTATTAAAACATCTTTTTTAATCATTTCACCCTGAATATAAAAATATCTATGTCCCACAAGATTTTGATAATTTTCTATTGATATTTTTGTCATCACATGACCTTTATATATAAGTCCATTTTTACCGCTTAATTTAACATTAGCTCCTACTTTATCAACAATTCCTCCAAGCAATGCATATATGTCATAAGTATCATTATTTAACTCAATTCCAACATTAACATTCTTAAAAGTACAACCGTATAAATAAAATGCTGAATACCAATTATAAAAAGCACAATTTACTAAGTCTATTGTGTTGCCTGATGTTTGAATACCATAGCGAGCAATACCTGAAATAATTGAAGAAAAAAAGATACAATTTGTAAACGCACAGGAATTATTTATTGCAGAACACCGCAAACCTCTTGTATTATTCGATTGATTAAAAATACAATTTATGAATATAGATTGTTGGTTGGTATGTATTCTTACCATACCATAAGCGCTGCTACTACCTTTAAAATACATATTTTTATAAATCCAGCTAAATGCAGTAGTTATATATAAATCATAATTATTTGCTCCAAAATCTACTATGGGCAAATCATCAGCATCACCATTCCAATCAACTTTTTTAATTGTCCATGTACTGTCATCTATCAACTGAAAATCATCATAATCCTCATCTTTTTCTATTGTCAAGGCTCCATCTTCTTCTGATGTTCCTGCATAATTATCCAAAATAACAAATCCATCATCAGCAGGAGTTCCATCTACATCTGCTACTCCTGTATCTTCATCTGTTATTTGTTCATTATCTAAGAAAACATTTTTAAGAGAAACATCATCTATATAAAAGCATTCACCAACTGAAACTGTTGGCAAAGTTATTAATCTCTCAAAACATCCTGTAGCATTACTTCTAAGTGTCCTTGTTACAGATAACTTCTGCCAAACATCATATTGTGTAGGATTTGAAGATTCACTCGTTTCCCATGTGCTACCATTATATTCGGTAATATTCAGTTTTACTTCATCTAATGCAATACCTCCAGTTGACGGGATCTTGATCCATACTTCTAAAGTATAAGTACTCCCTGGAACATGTCCATGCAAATCTCCTCCATTAGTATTCTCAGCAAATATTGTTTGAGCAGTTGCAGCAACCGTAATAATACTTTTATAACTATAAGTACCATTTTTAGCTTGTTCTGAACTTCTCAGACATGTTAGATTATACAAAAGTAGAGTAAACTCACTAAATATCATGGGAGCAATCGGATCTTCACAATTTCCTCTATCAATCAATTCTCTTGCTTTTGACACAATCCATAAGCTTCCTGTTTCTCCATTACTTTCTATTTTATGTATCTTCCCTTCGCATCCCCCTGCCCCTGTTACCATTAATCCTTCTGTAAAATCTCCACTCTTATTATCATAATTTATTTTGTGAGCAATTGCAGAGATCATATATTCCCTACTATCCACATCATTTTTTATCATCCGTGTTCCATGCTGTTCAAGTTTTGGTACAAAAGATACTCCAGAAATTATATTACTCCCTTGTACAAAAGTACCCGTGCTGTTTTTACATTTCGAGGCCCACCAATAGCTTGGATCGGATTTGCTAAATTACCATCAGCAGAAGGATTTATATCGCTTAAAGGATTCCAAAATCCTGATCTCCTACGAATATAAAGCTTATCTCCCACAGCTAATGCTGCTTCTAATGCAGTTTCCTCACTCTGGTAAGCATCATCAAAAGTACTGCCATCATTAGCACCTGTAGTTAACAATGAATCACAAAACTTTCTTGCCACTCTTTATACTCCTTTATCTGGCATATCTTCACTAAACTCTTCATGCCCTTCTAAATATCCCTTTCTCTGTAATATTTCTGTTACTTCCTGTGCAGTATACATTCTTTCTGGTTCTAAAGGTTCTTCTACATCCAATAGTGCTATCCTTCTTTCTATTTCTCTTACCTTAAATTCTTCACTTGGAACTCGCTTTCCATAAACAACTTCAATTCTCCATTTCTGTATTTCTTCTTGCTCTCCTTGATCATCTTCATCTTGGTCATCACCGTTTGGCTCTTCTGGTTCTTTTGGTTCAACTTTTTCCCATACCTTTACTGTTGCTGTATAATAACCGTCTTCTCTGAATCCTTCTTCCTGGATTTTATACTCATACATTTTTCATTCCTATGCACCTAAAGTAGTTAATTCCCACTCTATTTTAAGGCTATCTGCTATAGTCATATCTGCAACTGGATCAAGTTGTCCGTAGCCAAGACAATCAGCTGATGCTGCAGAAGCATTATTAAGAAGTGCTGCTTCGTCAATACCATTAGTACTAAGATCGCCGGCTTCAAATACAACTTGGTATCGCACTACATTATCATCTGTATTTCCCCAAGTTCCTTTTAGTACAGGATAAGTAGCATCCATTGGTTCAGGATTTCCAGTTGGTGTGTTACAAGAAGTATTCTGCTTTGTTCCTGATCCTGTCCAGCCTGTTCCTACTTCTATATATCCGTTTGAGTTGTCTACTTTTGTCTTTGTTGGAGTTTGTGCCATTAAATCAGCAACCATTGCATCTCCTTCATCCGTTACTATATTGTGTGTAGTAGACACAGACATAATTTTTCCATGCTTTTTATAAATACTTTCCCTTTCACTTATATAAGTAGGATTTGATTTTCTATCTGTTCCATACTTCTTTCTTAGAGCTGCAAATAGCTTTAATCCCTTTTCATCTAGTCTAATTACTGTTGCTGTTATTTTTCCTTTTATTCTGGCTTTATCTTTTAACATTTTTTATTCACATCCTTTTAAAAATACTATAACGGTCTCAAGTTCTTCGGAGCTTCCGGAGGAATATAATGTCTCAAGAAAAAAGGGTTTGACGTCCACACTCCATTTACATTTGACCAATTCATAATACTATACAATATTTTTCCATCAATTTGTCTAATTGTTCTTACACCTATATCCCAATCTCCTTCACCAGGAGTTGTTACTACAACTGGAGGAACATTTACAAATGTTAATGAAGCTTCCTCTAAAGTAATTCTATTTCTTGCAAATACTTCATAAGAGACAACTCCAGTTATTCCTGTAACCTCATCCCAAGTTACAGTTGCCTGATTTGTATTTATTACTTCTTGTGTATAACCAACACTTAAAGCTATAAATATCACTATAAATAAAACTATTGTAAATATTCTTTTCATTTTATTATCTCCTTATTTAAAAATAACCATCTTCTTGCATTTGTCTCATTTCATATATTGTTGGAAATCTTGGTACTTCTTCTCCTATTCCCATTCTCTTATTTCTCATTCTTCTTACTGCAGATACAGCTTTTATTAAACCAAATTTCAATATATCATTAATCCAATCTTCTGCACTAACCTCATCTTTTTTTGCTTTTTGAATTACATCGTTTGATCTTAAAAACTCATTAGCTACTTCTTCAATTCCCGTTGTAGTTGCATTATCAATCTTTCCTTCTCTTTCCATTTGCATTGCAACTAAATTTACATTAATCTGTGATAGCTCCATTTTATCCTCTCATCTTGCAAATATACCAGTTGCAAATAAAGTTAATAGTGTTACAAGAATGGGTACACATAATGTTAATACCCATTTAACAACAGAATTTATTTTCTTCTTTGCTTTTCCTTCAATATAAAAAGGACAATTCTTCACTCCATTTGTTACGGCAGTCTGAATTCTTTCGTCCAATATACCATTATCAAAGAAATCAGCCACTCTTTTAACCGTAGGCTCCATAGAGGCTACCTTCTGCATAGTTTCAAAAACTTTAGAATCTGGTATTTCCATTTAAGTCCCCCAAATAACAATTTCTACTTGAGAACCTTCCGTATCTGAACAAGCTATAGTTAGAGAGGTTAAAGAGGAAACTTCCATAAATAAGAAGTTTGTTACTGCAATTCCTACTCCGTTAACAGTAAGAGTTATTTCTTTTGTAGAGGTAACTAAAACTGTTTTAACAGTTCCTACATCCGTCAAATCAATAGTAACCGTACTATCACTATCTTTTACATTTCTTGAAAAAACAGTTTTATTATTGAAGTTAAATTGAACACTACTTAACTTCTTCTTTATTAAACCATCAGCAATATCGAAAGAAAAATAACCGGACACCTATTTACTTCTTTTTCTCAACTTTAATATTTAACTGGATTACTCTTATTCCAGTCCGAGGAGTGGGACTTCTAGGAGCATATTTCCTTATTTCCATTTTATTATTAAATCCAACCTTAAATTTTATTTGCTGATGATTACCGATATGTATTACTTTTCCTTCAGTAGTATCTCCTTTTACTCTTATTCCTATACCACAATCATTAGAGATATCTAATTTGACTTCTTTTCCATGTTTCCTAAGACTAAACTCCTGCCACTCCATCATAGGCATCTTCCAACTATCTAAATCAACTATACATTTATCCATATTATATTCTCCTTAATTATAAAAAAAGGGAGTCTTATGACTCCCTTTTTTTTAATCTACCTCTCTTATAACAACAGTCACAAGAGCTTTTACATTAGCAACTGTAGTACCAGCACAGATAACTTGTAGTGAACCGTCTTTTTTGACAATACTGTATGCATCATTTATCGTCATTGCTCTAGCTATTGTAGTATCTACTTCACAAGCCAATGCATCTGTAATATCATTTGGTGATGCTTCACCGTCTGCAAGCTTCATAGTACCAGTTGCATCTGTTCCTCTACATTGAATAAAGACATCCAAAATTTCAAATTTGAATGGAGCATTGTCTTTAAATATCTCCAAACCAGAAGTTGCTCCTGTTGTTATTTCATAAACCAAAAAAATTGGCTCTTCTACATGAGTAAATTCTACATCATCTTTATCAAAGAGTGGACAACTTCTATCCATTCTTTCTCTTTGTTTTTTAGTAATTATCATTTATTATCTCCTTATTTCCTATCCTTCATATCTTATTAGAACCAATTAAGATTTGAAGGAGAAATATTTTTTATCATTACCTGATGTTCAGGCTTCTTAAGTCCTAACGCTCCATATAAGAGCATCAAGAAAGGATATATCGCAGCATTTGCAGGAAACAGATCAAACTTCATAAGAGGTAGAAACTGTAACCACTCAATCGCATCATACATTGGATTCATACCTAGTACATAAGCTTGAGACGTTCCTGGTAAATCAGCATTATAGTCAACTATAGTCGGATCATCACCTGTTCTTTTTACTTTAGTTGCGTATAACAATGTTGATCCTGCACCTGCATCTTTCTTGCTTCTAAATATAAAGAAACAAGTTCCATCGACTGAACCTTCTGTAACAACAATATCTACTCGATCACCTGCTACAACACTAACTTGATCTTCAGTAGCCTTTAAAGACTGTCCATATTTATTTACGGCAGCCACAGTATAGTAATAATCTCCAGCATCCGCCGCTACAAATTTAGAAGCTGCATCATTAGTAGCAGTAGCTGCAATAGTTACCTGAGAAGGAGCACTCGCATCAACTGATGTTCTTGGTATTTGACCTTCAACTAAAAATAGATCCGGCTGTAATGTCAAAGTTCCAAAAGCAGTTGGATAGCGATCAAAAATCATAGTAGGTAATGTCGTCTCACCTTTTCCAACTGGGAATCTCATTCTATCTCTTAAGAGTCTCTGTACACTTTCCATTGCCATCAGAGAAAGATAAAGATCAGTTGATATACCAAATTTTCCTGTTACCACTCTTGCAGCTTCAACTATAGCCTCTTCAAAAGCTACTGATTCGGCAGTCTTTCCTCTAAGGTCAATTACATTTTCAGGATGAGCTGGAGTTGCTGTAACATTATCCATAAGAAGTTTATACAATCCATTGGGTTCTTCGGCAACCATACTTGAATCACCATGGAATAATGCTCTTTCAGTTTGCTTTATAACCCAAAGAGTACCACCCTGTTTTTCAATTGTCATTGCATCCTCAAGCATCATAGAAATAGTTGCTTGAAGAGTAACTTTTCTTAAAGTCTGAAGATACTTCATTTCTGCCCATTTTCTTTCAAGATCAGTATTTTTTTCAACTGAGGCTCCGCCTTCAGCAACGAATGCTCCATCATCATCACCAACACCAGTTCTTCTTGCCCACTGATGTACAGGAGATTTAACTGGTTTTTTCTTTAATGCTCTAAAGAGCTTCGCATGTTCCTGTTTCCATAAGATACTTACTAAAGTTGCATCAAGAGATTCAGGAATAATTGCTCTACCACCGGTAAATCCAGAAACATCAACACCAGTTCCTGCTTCCAGTGCCTTAGTAAGAGCTTCCATCATCTCCATATTCCCTTTAGCAAATCCCTCATAGTGCATATTTAATACATCCTGCTCCATTATATAATCCTCCAATTTAATTAATTTTTTTTATTTAGAAAGAAGTCCATTAAGATGATCCAATTCGCCTTCTAAAGGAACACCTTTCTGAATTCTCCATTCTGCTTTCTGCAACTCTTCCAGAGAGATTTTATCTGTCTTACATAATTCAGTTAACCTATCTATTGCCTGTAACTTTGTAAGTGAGAATATCTTTTCCCCACCGTCACCGGCTTTCTGAATTATTTCAAAATTCTTTCCCAAAATCGATTTTCTAGGAAGTGGAGTCTCTCCCATCTTCCTCATATTTTCACTCATTGATTTAATCAATTTAGCCTGAGCTACATCCAAGTCACCTGATTTTCTCAAACTCTTTTTAATTTTCACCTGTTCATCAGATAAATAGACAATTGCCTTAATTAGTTCAGATATCTGATTATCAAGAGAATCGATGAGTGCCTTTACAAAAGGTACAGCGTCAATTATCTCTTGAGTAGCGTCTTCTTCCTTTTCAAGAAGATCTTCCTCAAGTCCCTTTGAGAGCTGTTCAAAATCTGGCTCTTCATCATCGTTTTCCGACTTTTTAGCAGCTTCAGACTTTTTAGCCTTTTTGGCTTTTATTTCTTTTTCCTCTTCTTCTTCCTCATCTTCTTCATCCTCTTCATCTATCGGAGGTAAAGGCTCTTTTGTCTTAGCTTTTATAGCAATAGCATCAACTGCTTTGCCTAAAGCTTCTTCTAATCCTGGTAAATTCACCTTTTCACCTTCTTTATCCTTATCTTTGCCTTCATCATCAGCGAAAAGTTGTAAATCAAATTTAAAATCTTTATTGTCCATACTACTTTCTCCTTAATTATTGAATTTTCTTATTATTGTTTTACCAAGCACTCCATAGGCTTGAGGTATATTCATATAATCTAAAAAATCCTTAAAATCATCATCAGTCCGAACATCTCCTTTTTCAATTCTCCACATAAGTTCACTTATAATTTCTTCTGCTTTTTTCTTTCTTTTCTTTTTCGCACCCTGTAAACTTTCTCCTACTAATACTCTACCACCTGTGAAACCAGAAGGATC
>Ga0209977_10000736_pt1 | contig 13353 bp, 12 predicted proteins | sample SumtaG_2_FD_183113 | JGI IMG/M metagenome (GOLD analysis project Ga0209977, IMG submission 183113) | Deep subsurface microbial communities from Indian Ocean to uncover new lineages of life (NeLLi) - Sumatra_00607 metaG (SPAdes) (version 2) | ecosystem: Environmental > Aquatic > Marine > Oceanic... | reverse complement strand
ATTGTGATTTGAATTGATCTTCTTTGGTATCTTTGAGCAATTTTGCATAATCAGCTATATGAGTCCCATTCAATCGATTATCATCAGGAAATACTTTATCTGAATGAGGAATTTCAATTCCTGCGTCAATTATACCTTTCAAGGCAGCAAAAACCCGTGAACCATAAATCGGAGGGTTTAATCCGATATCCAGAATAGCTTCAGATATTCCGTTCTTTTTTGCTTTTAAACCTGCTAAATATCCAATAAGATAAGCGGTTGGTATATTTGAAGTTGCACCACTCCAACCATAATTTTTCAGTTCACGAGAATGAGCTGTAGATAATGTATTATCTCCTGTAATCAGCGCTTTAACAAATTGAACTAAACAATGGCTGTTTGTTACTCTGACAGTGGCTCGTATCCTATTGCTACGTACAAGCCTTCTTCTTAAATGATAGTTTGTTTTACCTTCTCTCCGACGTCTGAAAGGAACACGGTATCGAGCATTTCTAGCCATTATAATTATCTCCTCTTAACTTTACGCTTTTTGACTATTCCAGAATCTTCTACTGTATTTTTGAGATGTGTGACACTTCTATATGAATTTCCTTTTACTTTAGAATAAAGTTTACGATATTGTGCTGGCAATATTAATTGGTTATCCCGTAAACCACGAAGATATCGTCTTTGACTTCTAACTTTGTTTATCCATACTTTTTTACTGGGTTGTCGTGCGCCAGTTTTACCTTTTCTGCTTCCGTGTCCTCTTCTCTGCCCTCTTCTTTTTTGATTTCGTAGAATTCGAGCTCGTCCTCTTGATACCCCTATAATTGATTTCTTTCGGATTACATTATCGGAAATTAACTTTCTAATATCATCTCTAGTAAGTGCTAAGGATAGGTCTTCTTCATTATCAGGGTCTATCCAAACCCTGTTAACACCGATACCTAGTATTCTTGCTGCAATCTTCTTTTGTGGGGTTAAGTTCATTCTTCTTCATCGCCTTCGTCATCTGTTAATTCTAAATCTTCTAGGGCAATATCTTCTAAGAGGTCTTCATCCAGCTCTAGTTCCTCTTCTAGATCACCTAAGATTGCTTTAACTGAGATGGGATTGATGATTTTTATATTTAACAGTTCAGAATTATTAATAATACGTTCTCTCTTTTTTCTACCGATATTTGCAGCAATTCGTCCAATTTGATTGGTTGAATCGATTAATGAAAGATCATCAGGGGAATAGATTAATATTTCTTCTTTTCCTGAAGCAGTTTGATAACGAACTTTTTTTGGGCTTCGATAACCAATCATAGGACTTTTTGGCCACCCACCTTTTTTTTCTCTAGTCTTTGAGTCTATCCCACGTGCTCTTCGCCATCTTTTTTTGACTCGATTATATCGCCATGATTCTATACGTATAAATTTGGGTCTTCGTCGTTTTAGATTCGATCGGATTTTTCTAAGGCGAAAAAATTCCATTTTGTTTTCATCTTTCGAATTATCAGCCATTTTTTCTTCATCCTCTCTTTATACATGGGATATTTTATTCTCACTTGCATATGGCGTTTTTGTCTCACTTACTATTGATTGGGGGGTGGTATATTGATGAAGATTAACCAGAACCCAGAAGAAGCGACTATTGCGACTCTATTTAAATCATACAGACAGACTTATTATTCTCATTCGAAGCATCAAATATTCTTTTCTCATTTATGATAGACGTAAAAGTCGTATTATTAAATTACAAGGAGTAAGAATTCTACAAAAGATTATGGTACTTTCAATAATCAATTTATTTTAAAAATGACGATTCATCAAAGGTTAGTACTATATTTCTTTTATTGATGATCGTTTAAATTTACCATTTCTAGAGTAAAATATTGCAATTAAAGGTTTTTAATCGAATATCAGTTTTCTAGTATAGGGGATATTAATAGATTCATCTCCTAAGATCAACTCATAATAGACAAAGGATTTGATCAATATATCAACGCATTATGCACATAAAAAAGACTATTACTTTGACTTTTGGGCTAAAAATGCTTATAATAGTAGGATGTCTTTTTTTTCAAGAAACAATGGGTGTCTTGTTATATAATATTCTAATTCTATAAATTAGTAATGAATTGTTCATCTAAGACAAATAGGTCGAAAATAAAAGGCAAGTTTCATTCTTTCGAGTTTGAAATGATCTTTACGAAAATATATGCTTTAGGAGTGTATCATAAATTCAAAACATCATTGTAGGAGCATTTAATGAAATTAATAGCTATTTATTAGAGATATCAAAGTTTAATCAACAAAAATACAATTTTTGTAAGATATTACGTTCCTTTAATCCTATATTAACAGATTTACCCCCTCATTTAAGAGAGATAACTTTTGATAATCGAATGTTTATGCAATTAACTCCTCAGGATATCTCTGGTTTAACTATTGGTGGAATTGACGGTGGTTACACCTCTAGGCTTTTAATCGGGTTTGATATTTTCTTTTTTAGAGCTATAGCTGTTTTTTCGACTTATACACCAGAAACTATCCTGAAAACAAATTATTATCCTAATAAAATACCTCCTCTTGAGATCACTGTCTCTGATGTAGGATTATCAACTTTAGAATTCGAAAATCTGGGTTCTATTAAAAGAGCTATTATTGAATTACAAGTAGCAACTCAAGTTCTTGAATTAAGTACTAAAAAAATAGATGTTCTTTTACTAGATGGCAGTCCTATTTTAAGAAGGCCTATAACAAATAATCAACGAATTCAAAATTTCTATCAAACATATTTATCTAGCCTTTCAAAGTTAGTTTACCTTGCTTCAAAAAATAGGGTGAAAATGGCTTGGATTGTTAAAGATAGTCGTTTAAATTTATTTACGAGGTTTTTAGGTAAGATTTTACCATTTATTATAGAATTTTTACCTGAGCTTCTTACTGTAGATTACAGGAGTATAATAAACAGAAGTCGCGATATGGATCTTTTTTATTATCTTCTAGAACCCAATGTTCGTTCTATGGTCTATCACCGTGATTTTAACATAACAAAAGAGTTTGATAGTAAATTTTCTCTTTATGCTTTTTATTTAAAGACTGTTCCTTTCGATATTCCTCTTCGTGTTGAAATGTTTCAATCTAATCGTCGTAATCACAAGAATCTTATCAATGATATTAATACCCTTTCAGAGACGATTTTACCACTATCCCAATACAATAAAACTTACGGAATTCCAGCACCAATAGTTGAAGCAGATGCTCGTGCAAAAATTAAAGAAGCTGAGATCGAAGCTCTATTTCAAATGATACAAACCCGTTTTCCTACACCTGAATTAATGCTTAAAAGAAGAGAAAGGTCTCCTTGGAAATTTTAATTTATAATGCGGTGGAAACATGATTCAAATTGGAACTGTAATTGCAACAACTGATTCACCTAGTTTAGAATTAATAGAATTAATTTTAGAAAAAGAAAATCAATCACTAGTTGAGAGAGGTCAGTATGTTACTATATCAAAAAACGAAGCATCTATTGTATTAGGTATAATAGTTAGTATAAAGAAATACAACGCCTATTATGAGACTTTAGATTCCAGTATACATGAAATTAAATCCCGAAATTATGAAGCTATCTTTCCTATTGAAGAATGGGAAAGTACAAAAGTAGAGGTTAAACCTCTTGGCGAGGTTGAGGTCAATTCAAATAAGGTAAGTCGATTAAAATTTCCTGTCTCTCCTGGTTCAAAGGTATATATATCGTCCCCATCAATTATTTCCACATTCTTAGGACTTGACCCAGAGGGAATTTATTTGGGGAATTTGTCGTCTAACAATGTAAAAGTATCTATTAATCTTTCAAGGTTGCTAAGAAAACACTTAGCAATACTTGCGATTTCTGGTGCTGGAAAATCATATGCTACATCTATTTTACTTGAAGAGCTCTATAAGTACGGAAAATTAGGTGTTCTTGTAATTGATCCTCATGGTGAATATTCCTCAATAATTCCTTTTGTTGCACCAAAGGCTAATGTAGAGGTAATAAAAGGTTCTTTTATATCAATCGGTGTTCCAGACTTATCTGCTTGGGAAATTTCGGAATTTTCACCTGATATCTCCGTGGTTCAGACTAGAGTTCTCAGCACAATTATTTCAAATCTCAAGAGAGATTGTAATAATCTATATAGTTTACAAGAAATTATTCAAAAAGTTGATACATCTGAAGTGATAAATCCTAGAACAAAAGATGCTTTAATTGGTTGGTTAGAAGCTTTACGACGTACATTTTTATTTTCTGCTAAAACTTCCCCAAACATTTCAGAATTAATGGAGCCTGGAAAAATAGTGATATTAGACCTTTCTGGGATACAAAGTTTATGGAATCGTCAAATCATTGCATTATATTTCTTGAAACGTCTTTATAAATTACGTATGCAAGAAAAAATCCCTCCTTCGCTTTTTGTGATCGAGGAAGCTCATCAATTCTGTTTAAGCAAAGATACAGAGATATTAACTAGCAAGGGATGGAAAAACTATACAGATATAAAAGTTGGAGAATTGGCTTTTTCATATAATAGTGAATTAAAAACATTGGAATTAGCCAAAATTGAGAGAATAATTGTACAAAATTATGAAGGGGAAGCAATAAAGCTTTTCAATGAAGATAGTATTGATGCTTTAGTTACGAAAGATCATCGTGTGTTATGCAATTGCAGAACTGTAGGGAAGGATCGTAAATTTCGCTGGTCTAACGATAAATTTGTTTATGCTAAAAACTTACCAAGTAGTATAAGAATACCCGTAACCGCAGAATTAAATAGAAATGGTAAATGCAATATTGACAATGATTTACTTAAAATACTTGGTTGGATTATAACAGATGGTTATATCCACTATTTTAAAGATAAGAAGTATTTTAGTTACGAGATTTCTCAATCAGAAGTAAAAGGAATTATACTACAAGAGATGACTGCAGTTATAACGAAAAAATATCCAGATACAAGCATTTATGTTCGAAAGAGAGAAAATGAAAAAATAAAAAGAAAACCAGATCATACTTTTTATTTAAAGAAAAAAGCATCAGAAGAAATAGATGTTTGGCTTTCGAAAGAACCACACAGAATTCCAAGAGAAATTCTAGAAAAATCTGATCTTTCTCAATTAAAAATCCTTTTTAACGCGATGGTACAAGGGGATGGCAATATTCAGTATAGTAAAAATGGATACAAATATGTCACGTTTTATCCAGGAAAAAACAAGGGTTTGGCAGATGATTTTCAAGAATTATGTATCAAATTAGGTTTATCAGCAATTCAAAAACTTGTTCCACAAAATAATCAATTTAAGGTGTTGGTTTCGTTTAAACGAAAGTTTGCTCACGTTAGAAAAACAACAACTGAGTTTTACTCCGGTAAAGTGTGGGATATTACAATTAAAAATGGTGCCTTTGTTGCTAGAAGGAAAGGAAGAGTATTCATTACAGGAAACTGTCCAGAAAATGGTCGTTCGGTTTCGAAACGAATTGTTGAAACGATAGCTCGAGAAGGAAGAAAATTTTATGCATCTCTATGTTTAATATCGCAACGTCCTGTGAATATGTCAGTAACAGCACTTTCTCAATGTAATAGTAACCTGATTTTACGTATAAGGAATCCATATGACCAAGATTTTATTGGTAAAACTTCTGAAGGAATAGACCGGTCAACATTGAAAATGATACCTAGTTTAGAAATTGGGGAAGCTTTATTAGTCGGAGAAGCTGTTAATCATCCAATTTTCTTTAAAATTCGATTACGAACTTTTGAAGGTGAGGATACTTCATTAAATTTAGGGAAAATGTCTGAACAGTATGAAAAAGAATGGAAATTTAAATGGAAAAAGGAGTAAGATCTTATATTTCTCTATTGCAAAAAATGTTAAAACAAAAATCTTTTTTTCCAGATTTGTTACTGAATACCTTTTTTATCCTATTGAAAAACCTATAAACAGTTTTTAAAAGTCTTTTTTCAAGTCAAAAATCTTGATTAAAAAACGGAGCTATCAGTTTTTGCCACTAATCGACTTCTATTATGCTAGTATCCTAGCGAGTGCTTTAATGTTTCTCGCGCTCGGTCTAATCTTGCTATATTTATTGTTTTATAATGAGGAAGAAGAGGAATTTGAAGAAGGGGAAGAAATTTAACCTCGATCTCTCTGGATCTGGAGATAACAGAGCTATTCCTTAATTATCCATCCTTTTCTTCATTTTTAATTTAATGATTTTACTAATTTCCTCTTTTTTCAATCTATATAATTAACTAATCTCAAGAGACAAGGTATTTGACTATTCCATTTAGGAGACTTAGTTCCTGATTTATATTTATTTTTTTTTAAGTTGTTAAATGCGGCCTTTGAACCTTTATATCAAGTAGCAATTAAAATCAGGGTTTTTTATGAAAGTTTTTATGACATAACTCTTAAAGATTACTCTCAATCTCGGTTTATTATATATTATTGACGGTAAAAAACAAGGAGTAAAGTTTATTGAGTAAACGTTCACGTCCATCTCGTCGTATGGTTGATAAATGGTCTGCTAAACAACTATACAGAATTTATAGTTCACCTGGTTTTCTGGAAGGAGAAGAAATAATAGTTGGAGAAACTATCGCGGATGATCCTGCTAAAATAATAGGTCGTGTTATTGAAGTTTCTCTATCTGATATTAATAATGACTATTCTAAAATGCATGTCAAATTGCAATTTCAGATAATAGAGGTTTTAGGCAATACAGCGAGGACTAGATTCAAAGGACATACCTTTTCAAGAGATTATTTACGATTCCTTGTCAGACGAAGAAGAACTCGAATTGATAGCATAAATACCGTTAAAACAAGTGATGGAATTCCTTTTCGAGTTTCCGCTACTGGATTTACAGCTCATCGTTCAAAAACAAGCCAAAAAGATGCTATCAGGCGTAGAATGCTCAACATTATTGAGGATCGCGCTAAAGAGCTTACTGGTGTAGAATTTATCCGTGAAGCTACAGGGGGAAAATTGAGTTCTACAGTATATTTCGCGTGCAAGAAAATATATCCTTTGAAAGGTGTTGAAATTCAAAAAACAAAGCTTTTGACTCCGATCTCCCCTTAAATATTATTCTCTTTCTTCACCTCTAAGATTCTATCTACAGTTTGAATTGCAGAGATTAAATCTACTAAAGTTGATAGGGCTGTTTCTAGTCTACCAATATTTCTTATTATAATTACTAGTGTTTTATCATCACATCTTGAAGTAAAAGTTATTGGTGGTTCCGCAAGATTATCTGGTTCAATGCTTGAACGAATAATATTTGCATTTTCATTTGTTTCTGCTACAACCTTCATTTGAATATTTATGTTGTTAATAGCTATTTAACTCACTTCCTTTCTGCTAATTGATTCACACGGAAAACAAAATCATTCAAAAATTTTTCAGAAATCATTGCTCCAGCTGCAGCAGCGTGTCCTCCAATTTCGAATTTTTGATCCATTTCTTCAGCAACTTGTTTCAATAAAAGGCTCAAATTGATCTTTGTTGGGTGAAATCGTGAGACTCTCATACTTATTTTAATTTTATTTGTTTCAGTTTGAGAGCATCCCAATATTGGTTTGAGTTTGTGTTCTTTTCTTGAACTAAGCATTGAGATTATTGTTCCAATTATTCGATCATTTATTTTACCCCTTCCATCCAAGAAGAATATACCTGATAATTCATCTATGTGATTCTCAGATAGTGTCCACTTCATACTTTTTGCAATCATTCTAGAATATGTTTTTTCAATTATATTCAGGTCACGTAAAGCACTTTGTCTATCCCCTAAACATAATGATATTCCTATATCAGGGCGTTGTGATTTTCCACAAGCATTCAATTTTGTAGCAAAAACACGCGCATCTTTCAAAAAAGTTATTTCTTCATTAATCAACTGGTAGTCTCGTTTATAGATCTCATTTGGATCTATATTCCGTTGGATGATTAGTTCTGATGCTAAACGACGACACTCTTCCTCAGAAAGGTCATTAAAGGGACGTTGTTCTTCATTTTTCAAGTAGTTAATATTCAACTTATTAAGAAATAATCTGATTTCCAGTTCATTTTCAAATCCAATAAATTGAGCCCGTTGTAAAATTGATATAATAGATCTAGATCGGTCAAAAAACCATACAGATATTTTATCAGATATCATTTCATATTCTTTTGCGTCATTTACAATGGTTTCATTGAGTTCGAATAATGAAGATTTTTCTCCTTGATCTTGTCTATCTCCAAGTGCTCCAATTATTGCTAATGGTGCAAGATCTTTATTCTGAGGATTGATGTGAATTGATACAAAGTATGCTACTCCAGCTCCACTTACAGCAGATGTTCCATCGATTGAATAACTATGAGGGTTGAGATATCGTATTTCATTTGGTAATTCTACTTCAGATGAAGGGGTATGATGATCTAAGATAAATATTTTATGTGATTCTTGCCAATCAAGGAAGGTTTCGATAATCCCTGTTCCAAGATCCAAAAAAATTATTGTACTTCCTTTTGGTATACTTTTTCTAAGATCATTTAGTGAATCATATTCTAATCGTTCAAAAATTCTTAAATGAAAGTTTAATCCTTCTCGAGATAGAGTTTTTGCAATTATTGCTGCTGCTGTCAACCCATCTGCATCAAAGTGTGAAAAAACGTAGAAAGGATGCGAATTATCACTTTTGAGTAATTCTTTTCCAATGTTATGACACGCCTCTAAAAATAAGGCTGTATTTCCCAAGTTAGTCATCTCCATCTGCTTGTTTGATACTTATTAGAAGTAATAGCAGCCTGATTTATATGGGTGTCAATTATCAGTTAAAAGCTGGAAAATCAATTATAAATAGTAAACAAATTAACTAGAAATCGTGGATCTTTGAAAAACGGAGAGATGATAAGTTTAAATAAGCCCTTTCTCTATTAATGTTTGAAATTCTTCAAATGATAACTTTCGTCCTTCCTCGAACTTCTTCTTGGCGTCTTCAGTTTTTTCTTCTAGTTTCTCCCGTCGCTGAGCATCCTGTTTCTTTCGTTGTTTTTGCTTATTTTTATTTATATCCTGTCTTAAACGATTTATCTCACGAATATAACTAAGGTACTCGTTATGTATAGAATTAGCTTGCTTTTTTGCATCTAGGAATTGAGCGTGTAATTCATCTGCTTGTTTACGTAAAACATCAGCGTTTTTGAAAGCTTGGATCATTGTTTTGTGATGAAATCTACTTTCTCGTGCATGAGAACGAAGTTCATTATCTAGTCTTCTTATATTACCAAGTATTGCATTAATTCGTTTATGAATTGTTCTAAGATCACGAGCTAATACATCAGTTTCTCGTACTTCACGAAATTTTTGCTCAAGACGGTCGATCCGATCAACAAGTTCTCTTTCTTCAGAAATGGAAATATTGGATGTAGTTTGAATTTTCCATTCTAAATCCTGAATATCACGTCGAAGGTTTCTAGCTGAGAATTCCGATCTCCGATTTGTTTGGGCTTTTTTCTCCTGTGCTCCATTCAATTGTTGATCTAATGTATTAGCTTGTTCTTGAAAACCCTCAACTTCTTTTGCAAAAATTATTTTTTTTTCTTTTATTTCAGATATCGTTTTATTACAATTATCACGCTTTTCTCTTTCTTCTTTTGCAGTTTTGATAAGTTCCTTGACTTGTTCATTCAAAAGATTTCGCTTATTTGCGATAGTTGTAACTTTTCGATTGAATTCTTCCCTTTGTTGTTTAATATCACGAGCTATTGCTTCTATATTAGAGATCTTAAGTAGATTGTTTTCGATATCTGGATTTTGCAAGGGAGAACCTTCGGTTATTTTTCGGTGACTAAATGAATAAAACCTTCGTATCCTTCTTCTATTTTTCTATGTTAGATTTAAACTCGTTATGGTAACTGGTAATTTAGAGTGAAGAGAATTAATTAAATTTATCTTAAATATAATGTAGCTTTTGATGGTTCATATTTGAAGGTTGGTTCAAATATTCCTCTCTTTCTGTAATACTTGACTAATCGTCTTATTTTTGATTCAAGTAATTGCAGGCCACGTCTTGAATGTTTATCTTTTTTATTACCACTTTCAAGATGTTTTCGAAGATTTGAAGCTCGACGGACTAGATTTAGGAAGTCTTCGGGCATCTTTGCTCCTAAACCATTTGCTTTCATGATATTTACAATTGATTTTCCACAGATTTTTTTCACACTTGGAATTGCATAAGCATCTTTAAGAAATAACCCAATCTGTGCGGATCCTAATCCTTCTTCAGCTTTTTCAACAACTAATTTTTCAATTTCCTCTGAAGAGTAAGGAATCCATTCTGGGGTTTTTCTCCAAATTGGGCGAGTAGATCCGCTTTTTCCTTTCCGTCTTGCGTGCATTCTAGCCATTTAATATTTCACCGAGAATAATAATTAATATATCTACTTTAGTAAGTACCATACGGTTTAACTTCTAATAGCAGTCAATTCAGGGAGAATTTGTTTGATTGATAAGTCTTATTTCTTTTTCTAGATAACATCAATCCATGTTCAATTCAGTAGAATTTCCCATAGTGACATTTGCATCAAGTAATTTACACAAATTCACAGAGATAAAAGAAATCTTTGGACAAAAAACTTCACTAAAACTTGATCACTTGAAAATTTCTTTGTTAGAAATACAGTCAGCTAGTTTGGAGGAAGTAGCTGCTTTTTCCCTAAATGAATGTGTAAGAAATACAGATAAAGATTTAATCTTTGTTGAGGACTCTGGACTATTCATAGATTGTTTAAATGGTTTTCCAGGGCCTTATTCAGCGTTTATTCTAAATACAATTGGTCTTAATGGGATACTAAGTCTTTTAAATAATGCTCCAAATCGAAAATCTATATTTCAGTCGACAATTGCCTTAAGATTTCAGAATCAAACAAAAATTTTTACTGGTCAGGTTAAAGGCAAAATAGCGACGCAAATCTCGGATTTTGGATGGGGTTATGATCCCATATTTATCCCTGATTGTGATGGAAAGAGAACTTTTGGAGAATTGGGTTATAAAAAGAATGAAATATCACATCGATTCATAGCAGCAGGAAAATTAATTGAATTTCTAAACAATCAGCTTCATCTGGTGAAATAGTTGTCTTCTTTGGAGTGGCCGAATTTTATTAACGACAAGATAAATCAAGCATATTGTGATTTAGTTTTTTTGCTAGATCGAGGATTTCCCAAGAAAAGTTCTCTAAATTTCGTAGGAAATCATTATATATTTGATATCAATCAAAGAAACGTTTTGTTTAGAGCAGTGTATCCTATAAATGTAGTTCGGACGGTTCAAGATCATTTAATTCGAGATTCAGCTCTATTAAACAATAAAGGCTTGCATATTGACCTGTATAATCAACTTTTTACATATTATTCCCTAATAAACCAGGATCCGATAATCATTAGTCGTGATGGCATAATAAGAGATATATTTACTTCTTTACATAGAGAAAAGGATCTAAAGATTACTCATGATCTAATAAGCCAATATTTGAGTGCTGTATCCCATCTAAAACCAAATCGAGTGTTTTTTTATTTGGATGCTCAAAAAAGTCATAGTAAAAAGCACGCAAACCTTATTTCTGAACTTTTACCTGAATTCGATATTTCAGGAGAATGTATAGTCAATAAAACAGTTGATCGGTTTTTAAAAGAGCAGACTCAAGGAGTAACTATATCACACGATAGTGTGATACTCTATGCTGCTCCTTATTGTTTTGATTTCTATCGATGGGTTATCGGATCAAAAATTTTACCTCTAGTTTCTACAGAGGGTATTCTAGATTTTGAAAAGATTAAATGTTCCTAGTTGTCATTCAAGAAAATTATTAAAAGTATATATCTTCAATCCCTTTCTTGAAAGTACAACTCCTTTCAACTTTCATCGGGCACGTAGCGAAGCTAGTGGGCTTGCTGTAAACTAGCGAGTCCGGAAAAGTATCGCACCGGGCTCCAGAACCCCCTGTGAACTCCACTGGGTTAACTGAAACTCATGATGAAGTTCTGGAAAAATGAGGAAACTCGGTGTCACCTCTGCTGTAAGCAGGGTGTCCGAAAATCGTCGGTTCAAAGTTCATGTTGAATGATGTTCAGCTGAATGAAAATCCGACCGTGCCCAACTTTTTACCTTTTCTGGATGAAAAATAATTTTTTAAGATTATCAACTAATATAAACCATTCTTGAAAAATGCCAAAATCAGAAGAAAGATAGTCCTAACTGACTTTATTATCAATTAATAAAGGAAAAAAAGCTTATAATGCTGTTAGAGATTATCTAACTCCCCGAAAAATCGAATTACAATTCATAATAAATGTGGAAGTGACTTTAGTTGGAATATTTACATGCGGCTCTGGTATTGCATTCAGCTGGAAAAAAAGTATCAGAAAAAGGAATCGACGCGATTATCAAAGCAGCTGGTGGTAAACCAGATGATTCAAAAATTAAGGCTCTTGTTGCGACTTTATCATCAATTAATATTGAAGAAGCAATCAAAGGTGCATCCGTAATGACTACTGCGATTTCAGGAGCAACAGGTGCGATTGAACCTGCAAAAGATGAGAAGAAGAAGTCAGAACCAAAACCAGAAGAGGAAGAGGAAGAAGCAGGTGATGACCTAGGTTTATCATCCCTATTTGGTTAAGCAATCCTCTACTTTTTACTTTTTTTTGTTTTTATACAGTTTTTAATTACCCAAAATTGGGTACACTATTTTTTTCCTATATATTCATTAAATTGGAATATTTTACTTTCTTCTCTTTGAAATTGAAGATTTCACTTTCTTTTTACTCATCACCATTTAGTTTTTAGGTTGGATTTTTGTAAAAATACCATATTCAAAAATGTATTAATCTAAATCACTTATAAATCCAGAAATTTACCTTGTTCTGATGTTCCAGTGAAGGATATAAAGAACTTGGATATTCTCTTTATATTTAAGGATGAAATGAAAATTCAAAATTAACAAAATAGTAAAACAATAAGTTAGTGATCATTTTCTTAGTGCATTTAAAAAAGAATAGAATTCTTTTATACGAAATATAATTCATTTCAAAAAACTAAGAAAGCATTTCTCTTTAGACTTAAGTAACTGTGTATACTAAAAAAATGCAAGTTCCTAGTAATAATAGATAATATGGAATATTTAGTTCAATATACCTAGGGTAATGAGTTTCTTTCAGCAACATTCAACAACTTGATTAATAATTATGGGCCGATAGTGAAATAGAGTCTGATGAGTAAGCTTCTACATAAAGTCTGGTCATTCACGCCTCCTTCGCAAGGCGGAGTTTATCCTACGATAACCGTATCTCCCGGGT
>Ga0209977_10000735_pt1 | contig 13357 bp, 24 predicted proteins | sample SumtaG_2_FD_183113 | JGI IMG/M metagenome (GOLD analysis project Ga0209977, IMG submission 183113) | Deep subsurface microbial communities from Indian Ocean to uncover new lineages of life (NeLLi) - Sumatra_00607 metaG (SPAdes) (version 2) | ecosystem: Environmental > Aquatic > Marine > Oceanic... | reverse complement strand
GATAGGTGCGCGACCAGGCAACCTCTGATGCAACTGGCGAATCACACACAAATAATCCTGCATACAACTCTCGTCTGCGAAACATACAAACTTGCACTATACGCCAGCAAAAGCTTCAATACGACTTGCTACAGTGTACTCCAAGAGTGGGGGTAGGGTAGTTTGTACCGCAAACTAGTTTGCGGTACAAACTGGTTTGCGCCACTTGACAAGCGGGAGCTTTTCCTGTATAATAGAGAATGTCAGCAACCGGATTTGGAAATCGGCTGCTTTCCCACGCTCCGTAGGCGGCGACGGAGTGGGCCGATTATGTGAGTAGGTGCATGGGACCTATTCTCACGGAGGGGTGGGGCCGTGAGGTCAGGGGAAGGTGTGCTATTCTACGGAGGGCCACGCCAGGTCTGATTTGAGTGGGTGGGTAAACAGGCCTTTCTTCTCAATCAACCATACACAATGAAAGGATAACCCAATGCCAGTTCGAGTTACACCTCAACAGTTCAGAGAGAAGCATGCGGCAAATCTCAAGGCCAGTTTGCGCTACATGGAAGCTGGCGTCAATCGCGTCACCGAAGCTCCGGGGGAAAAGGCTGCGCAAGCTCAAGACAAGATGCGTGCAAACCTGATCGACGCGATCGATACGGGTAAGTGGGCAACCAGAGTCCGGTCCGTGTCTCTGCAGGAGTGGAAGACGGCCATGATCGGTAAGGGGATCCCTCGTGTAGCGGCGGGGATCGATGGGGCTGCAAGTAAGGTCGAGGCCTTTGCGACCGATCTGATCGCCTTCGAGAACGGCCTCATGAATACCGTCGAGGTCATGCCTGATGTGACCCTCACAGACTCCGTCAACCGTGCCGTGGCCTGGATCACAGGTATGGCCGAATTTCGGCGCACGTAGCCAGATAGAAAGGACATAGGCCATAACCATGCAATGGATACCGGAGTATCTGGTGAGAAATGTTACATATAGCAACGACGCTCAGACGCTCTACATCGATCTGCCGAAGAATGAGCAGATCTCCTTTCTCCATCTGGAGATTAGCGCCCAGAACTTTGCGGGGGCTCTCACCACCACGACTTTGATCGACGCGATCGATTCTTATCAGGTCATGGCGGACGGGTCGGGAGTGCTCTACAATCTGGAGCCGGAGCTGGCCTACTACATCGACTTCATCACCCACGGGGGTATCTACCCTCCCCACTTCTTCAACTATGCTCCCAATGCTCGATGTGGACATCAGTTCATTATCCCCTTTGGGCGCTACGAGTTTGACGAGGAGTACATGCTGGACACGGCCAGGTACAAGGACGTCCAGCTTCGGATCCCCTACAATATCCCGGCGGCTCGTCATGCGACGGGCACCTTCCGGGTCAATTGTGTGATGTATAGGCCTCTGAGCAAGCTCTCTCCGGTCGGTTTCATCCGCTCACGTTTGGTTCGCAAAGAGGCATGTTCAGCGGCGGCGCAGACCGTGATGCACGATCTTCCGATGAGCTACCCCTTGCGCTACGTGGCGGCTCGATTCGAGGATCTCGACAAGAACATCACCACGAACCTCACCTCGATGAAAGTGAACATCGACGAGGGGCGGTTGGTCCTGGCTGACCTTCTCTCCAATGAGTGGCGTGACCGCGACAAAGTTCGTTACCCGGACGTTAGCGGCTACAAGATCCTGGGCGCTTTGTCCAATGCAACGATGGTCAAAGCTCATACTGATTACCCCTTCCCCAGGTCGATCGTGTCCTCTGGGGTCCGGGCGCTGATTTTCAAGCTCTACTGGGCGATCGGTGAGCAGGTGGGTTTGAATGTCTACGAACAGGACGGGACTGTCGTCGGGGACTCTCATGCTGTTGACATCCACGTCTCTGGACCCAATCCTCACAAGTGTTTGACCGTGATCGACGGTCGTGCTTCTCCCTTCCCGGCTCCCAGCTACTCACAGGGGAAGATCGAGTACACGGTGGCGAGCAATCAACCCACCATTCACACGTTCGTCCAGGAGGTGGTAGCGGGGCGGCTGTAGGGTAGACAAGAACAGTATTGGAGGGGATCTCATGGGTCACAGAAAGTATCCACTGGATCTCATATACACGATGGCCGCTGCTGCAGGAGACAACGATCTATCGATGCCTCCGGTGGGTAGCGGCCTTCTGTATTGCATCCAGCGGATCACCGTGGAGAACGAAACGAGTGGGGCGGCGGACGTCCGGCTCCTGAAGGGTGGGGCCGGGTCCGATCTGATGCTGGCCGAAGAGGATCAGGTCCAGGCGGCTACGTTGTACTGGATCGACGAGGTCTTCTATATCCACGAGGCCCAGTACATCACGGCTCGGTGGACCGGATGCACGGCCTCGGACAGGCTCCGGATGGTCCTTCTGGGATGGTATGCTCAGATCGGGGCGGGGAGGGGAGACTGATGCCCGAGTTTGGAGGTCAAGCGAGAGCAATTCGCAGGCGGTCCATTGTCACTATGATTGACGCGGTGGTTCTGGACGACGATCCTACGAGTTACAACTCCGATGCTGTGGCTGTCGATCCCTGGACGGACTTTCTCCTGATGCTGTCCGTCTTGAGCGGTGGGACACCTACCACGGTTCAGTTCATCCTTCAGTTCTCCGACGATGGTGGGACCACATGGTACGATTACAAGCAGGGGCTCTTTGCAGCTCTCTTCTACGAGGACGCTGACACTGTGAGTGTTGTCGAGGAGTGTTTCAGTGGTCGTGTTCACGGGCGAGATATGCGTCTTCGGGCTGTGGGGACGGGGACCGGGGCCTCCGACACGTTCACCATCACGGCTACACTTGAGCTTTGGTCCTAGGGGGCTGTGGGGATGAGTGGAGGGCGGTTAATCAGGATCCTCGACGCTCCGGGGACCTTGCCGTGGGGTCTGGCGTTCGACGGGCGCGCACTTTGGTGTGCGGATCAGGGGGGCAATATCATCTATCAAATTGACCCTGTCACGGGAAGGGTTTTACACTCTTTTGCCTCACCCGTGTCTAATACTACCGGACTGACGTGGGATGGAAGTCATCTTTGGTCCACTGATTTGACGGAGGATGTCATCTACAGGATTGACCCTGTCACGGGCAAATCTATTCCGTTCTACGATTCTCCCGATGATATCCCAATGGGTTTGGCCTTCGACGGTAAGAATCTGTGGTTTGCGGGCAACAGGTCGGACACGCTATATCAACTGGACCTGGTGAGTGGTGAGACATTGCATTTCTTTTCTGTGGGGGCCGAAGATCCTAGAGGGATGGCCTGGGACGGTCGATCAGTATGGAATGTGGACATTACTGAAGGTTGCATCTATCAGCACGATCCGGTCACTGGTGAGGTACTCAACAGTATTCTCACGCCTACGGGGTTTCCTTATGGTTTGACATTCGATGGTCATTCGCTGTGGTACACTGATCAGGGGACGGGTTTCTTGTATCAGATCGCCATTGACTAGGGGGTGCTGTGGCAACGTACAAGATTGTGGACGCTATCAAGCTGGCCTATGAGGTGGACAGGGCGCACGGTATCTTACTCGTACACATGGTGAAAGGACAGGCGTATACCGTGGAGGAGGTGTTGACCCTACTCAAGGATTACGGCCTCGACTATTCAAATCCCGAGTACGCTGCTATTGGTTCTGTTCTGATCGCAGAAGGCGTCATTGAGGTAGTCCCTGACTAGGTGGGAGACTTTCCATGGACTACTGGTTTTCTCTTCCGATCCCTGCCGATACGGCCGTCACGGCTCCGGAGCGAAAGGACGTCTCCTTGTGTCCTGGCACGGTCAAGGAGGTGATGATCTTCTTCCCCAAGGGGCACGCGGGGAAGACTCACGTTCGGATCCTCCACAACGAGGCTCAGGTTTGGCCTACGAACGTCGAGGAGTGGTATCTGGGTGATGGGATCGTGATAGAATGGCCCGAGAACTATGCGATGGGTCCGGGTCCCTTCGACGTGGCGCTAGAGGGGTACAATGATTCGGCGAGCATAGCGCATACGGTCTACTTCAGGTTGACCGTTCTCGAGGCGGTAAGGACGCTCATGCCCTTGCCTCCGGTTCCTGTTGGGAGCTTCTGATGGTATTACAGAGGGTAATACACGATGACTGAGATGGAGGACTTCGGGGACGTTGGTGCAATCCAGCAGACGGGGGACGGAGCTGCTTACTGGGACGCGGCGCTGAGCGATATTCTCGAAGAGCTCGAGACCATTAACATTCAGACGGCCCACATACAGAACGCTACTCTCTCGGCGGACCGTCCCCGGCGATTTGCCAGTGGGACTCCGGTCTTCATAGAGCAATTTGAATATGGTTCTGTTCTTTGGCACTTGGACAGTAGCGGATCGGACGGCTCATCGGAGCGGTCACAAACCCGCTACGTGAGCAAGGGGTATGCTATAGAGCTCATGTCCGCCACAGATTCCACACACCGGGCCTACATGCAATTGAAACTGGGTCCTCTCCGTTTGGGTCCTCTAGGGCTACAATTCTCCTTTACGTTTGCTAACTACTCGGACTACTATCGTGTGGAGTGGTATCTGGTAACGGCGACGGTGAGGTACGATCCAGAGATTATCATCGACTACAACAACTCACGGATCCAGATTCTCGACGCTAACGATGCTTGGCAAACGGTCCTGGAGTGGGACAGTATCTCGTCTGGGGGCGGTAACTTTTGGTCCATCAAGGTCACTTTGGACACCTTGACGGGGATGTGGGATACGCTCTTTTTCGATTCTGAGGAGGTGGATCTTTCGGCACACGGTCTACCTTCCGGGACAGCGGAGGCTCACGGTTACTTTTGGATAGAAGTCGATCATTACGGGGAGAACGCGCGCAATCCGAAAGTTTACGTCGACGACGTATGTATCACGGAGGAGGAGTAATTTGCCCACGCAAGCAACGAACGGCTCCCTACTCATTATGACGGCGGTCAAGGCAATCGTGGCTCTCATGGTGGTGGGGACGTTGTGCTACTGTACAATTCGCCAGATCCCCGTAGAAGGTGTGGTGCTGACGGGGCTCCTGGGGCTCCTGGGGCTCAAGGAGGTCATCTCAAGTTTGGTCTACAACGAGGCACGGAAGAGCTCACACGCAAGGAGGCCCTAGATGCCGACGATAGGTGACTACGAGGTGACGATAGAGCAGGTGGATGAAGGGACGATACTGGACGTGGCGCGCAATCCCGTACCGGGGCGGATCGTGTGGTTCTCCTGGGGCGGCGACACGAGGGCTCATATCGAGATGCCCAAGGTGACGGCAACCAAATCTTTACGGGACAAGCTGATCCTCCGGGAGATCGCGGAGTGGGAAGAGATGTTCGCCTAGCGGAGGCCGGGTCATGTTCTACGACATTTTAGACTGGATCACCTATTGGACCGCGGTCTGGACAATATCAGCCGTAGAGTGGCTGCAAAGGACAACGCAGTTTGCGGGCCAGATGTTCTTCAACGCCATCTACGTTCTGGGCCAGTGGTTCGGGGCGATACGGTTCTATGTCCTGGAGTACATCCGCTACGCGGTGGAGTTCAAGGGAACGCTGATCATCAAGCTCCACGAGCTCCTGATGGTGAACTGGGAGAAGGCGCAGAAGCTGTGGGGGGAGTGGTACGATCCGCTTTATCGGTTGATCGTGACCTGGAGCAAGAAGATCTACTACTTCTTCGAGAACTGGTGGAAGTGGGTAGAGGAGTGGTTCGACGGGTGGGTACAATTCCTTGTCCCCCTCCTCGAGGAGCACAAGGTAAAGATTCTCTACAGCTTGACGGAAGGGTGGCCCAAGGTATGGTGGTTCATCAACGACCGTTGGGTGACTCTCTTCGGGACCATTGAGGGTCACATCGAGGGGTGGCAGACCTTTGTGGATGATCCGGCACAAGCACTGTGGGAGTGGGTAGAGCCGAAGCTGCAGGAGCTTACGGCCGGCTGGCTGGTCAGACTCTGGTAGCCTGTTATGCCAGAGAACAGGCGGGAGTAGACACGGTGCAGTTGCAAAGCAACTGCCAAGCAATTACGAGGTAATTGCCCATGGCAGAGAGACCACGGGGACCACAACCTGTCATCCCTGATGAGGCACCGGGTACTGCGTCAGGTCTGGGCCTGATCGTAGAAACGACCTTGGTGCGGTTCATGCAGCGGGTAGCAAACTCTCTGACTGGCCTGGCCAGTGAGGTTTTGAGCTTTGGTCTGGAGACCTTTCTGGAAGTTGCAGAGAACGCCCTGATCGCGGCCAACAGGGGGATGATAGAGTACCTGGCCGGTCTGTTGCCTCACGACAGTCCGGCAGCCAAGTATCTCCGTGACATGCTCACACCCGGATCCTTTGTAGGGGCTGCGGCGCTGATGGGGTTCGCGCAACAAATGGGGCAAAGTGCTGCGGGCAATGCCCTGGGTATCCTTTTGCGGCCCCTGGGGTACGAGCTGGACTCCCAAATGCACACGGCCCGGATGGATCCGGCCATGGCAATACAGGCGTTTTGGCGGGGAGAGCTTGGACCCAAGGAGATGTACGATCAGGCCAGTGACTTGGGTTGGGCACCTTCAGTCGTCGACATCATGGCCAAGCTACTCCGTCCCCTCCTGGCCGAGAGGGACATCATGGCCTTGTGGGTTCGTGGTGAGATCGGTGAGGGGGAAGCAAAGGCGCGACTAGAACGTCGCGGGTACGGGGGTCCTCTGGTAGATGAGATGCGCCAGATCATGCGACCGCTTACGGGGTCCGACGACCTGTTGCAGCTCATGTTTCGTGGTGAGCTCTCCCCAAGACAACTTGAGGACCGTCTCCGGCAACATGCGTATAATCCGGATCAGGTTAACGAGTTCATGGCTACGGCTTGGCGCCTCGTAGGGGCCGGCGACATTGTGGAGCTTTACCGTCGCGGGGTGTTGAAAGAGGGACCGGCAATCGAACGTCTTCGTAAGTGGGGCTACGACGAGGACACGGCGACGGAAATCCTGGAGGTAGGCCGGCCACTCACAGGAGTCCCCCAGATTCTGGCTCTCTACTATCGTGGTGAGCTCACACCAGAGGAGTTTACGGACAGACTCTCACAGTACGGCTACTCGGAGGACCAGGTGGAGGAGATGGAGAAGCTTAGTCACCTGATCCCACCTCCGCCTGACCTGATCAGTATGGCCGTTCGTGAGGCCTTTCACCCTCAGATCGTCCAGGACTACCAGTATCTATCCGAGTATCCTCCCGAGTTTGGGGAGTGGATGGAAAAGCAGGGATACGATCGGGAGTGGGCGGAGAAGTACTGGGTGGCCCACTGGCGTCTACCGTCGCTCAGTATGGCCTACGAGATGTACCACCGTGATATCATCAAGGAGGGCGATCTGGAGCGCCTGTTCGCTACTTCCGACATAGCACCCTTCTGGCGTCCGAAGCTACTCGAGGCTGCTTACCGGCCGCTGACCCGCGTTGACGTACGGAGAATGTACCAACTGGACGTGTTGGGTCGGGAGGCGGTCTTCAAGTCCTACGAGGCTCTGGGCTACTCTCCCGAGAATGCAGAGCTCATGACTCAGTTCACGGAGAAGTATTCGGGGACGGAGGACCGGGCGTCTACCAGGGCGGATATTCTCAAGGCCTACGCAATCGGTGTGTTCAGCTCCAGTGAGGCAGTCGAGGAGTTGAAGGTAATCAACTATTCTCAGGAGTGGGCCGAGTTTTACGTGTCCTACGAGAACTACAAGCGATCCACGGAGTTGCTGGATACTGAGATGGACATCATGGAAGACCAGTACGTCGACGGGATGATCACGAGGTCCGACGTGTTCACTCAGCTCGGTGAATGGAACCTTCCGTCGACGCAAGTCGAGAACTACCTGGAGATGTGGGACATCAAGAAGCGGCGCAAGGTGGTGATCCCGTCCGTGGGTCAATTGGAGCGGCACCTCAAGCTAGGTGTGATCGACGAGGGAACTTACAGGACGCTCCTGGAGCGGCGACACTACGAGAGTGACACTGTAGGACGTTTTCTGCAGGAAATCCGCCTGGAGATCACCCAGGAGGCTCTGGAGGCACAGGAGAAAGCGATCCGGGAGGAGAGAAGAGTAGCGGAGAAGGTAGAGAAGACGGAGTACGAGGAAATCAAGGCGGGTTTGGATCTGGACATCGCGGAGCTCAAGGTCGCGATTGCAGAGACGATGGTCTTGGTGGGGACGTTGACGGACTATGACCTGGCTGACGAGCTGCTGAAACAGGCAGAACAGATGCAGCTTGCTATCGTTCGGCTGAATGAGGACAAGGCCAGGGCAAAGCTAGAGCACACACAGGAGCTGAGGGGGATGCAGTAACGTGGCAATCAGAAGAGCAGGATCACTCAAAGAGGCAGTCACCAGGTTAAAGGCGGCAAGGGAGAGGACGGCGGCCGTAGCGGCGGCGCTCAGAAAGGAACGTGAAGAGCGGATCCAAGTCGAAAGGCCCGCACGTAGCCCGCAGGGTCAATGATGCCGGAGTAGATCTGGCGGTTGAGCCGCTTGACCTGTTGAGTGACGATGTACTCCGTCCCTTCGGCGGATCGGAGGAGACCTTGGATGGAGGGAAACTTGTCTTGGAGGTAGGAGGCCGGCCCTATCTCCTCTGCATTGGACCGGATTCCCTTGATCCTCGTGACGCCTCCGAAGGAGTAGTCTTTGGGGGCACGAATGTCGATCGAGTCGGCAGTCCCCTCTAGCTTCAGGGATCCGAGCTTCGACCTACACACCATTCCAGCCAGGAGTACCATACCGGCTTCGCTGACAATGAGAGAATCTGTATCGAGATAGAATACGTTGTCTCGTTTGGCCAAGCTAAGGAGCTCATAGAGCCGCAACCTAGCATTAGCTGTAACCTCAGCGGCCACAGCCGGAAACGAGTTGTATGATTCATCTTTTCTCTCCCTCCGTATGACCTGACCACCAATGTAGATCAGGTCATATTGGGTGTGGGTCTCCGGTTCAACACACTCCATGATCCGAAACAGGCCGGGGTCGCACTCTCCCAGGAGCTTGTCCTGCAGACCCTTCTGGCCGAACTTACCGTAGAGGAAGTTGAGAAAACCCTTGGTGATGGTCCTGAAGGCGCCGTTTCCTTCCTGGGTGTACTGACACTTGAGGGGGTAAAAGTAATCCACGTAGGTCTTGAAGATAGGGGCGGAGGAGTAGAAAGCGAGATGACCAACACCCAGAATTTGTCCCCTCTCAAGCACGAGCTTGAGCTCTTCTGTAGTGAGCACTGTCCAGAACTTCCCTACTGGATAGCACGCATGGCCGTCGAGATGGACCACGAAAGCGGGGTCCTCAGTCTGAATCTCGACTTCCGCAATCACCTGATACCGTTCGAGCTTCTTCTCGAGAAAGGGGATTGTGGGACTTTCCTCGTAGCCCCGGAGACACACCGGATAGTTGAACTCCCGCATGGCCCAGGGGTACATGCTGTTAACGTCTAGCTTGTAGTAGGGACCCTCTTCGAAGGACCCTACACGGAGGACCTCGGTACGTCCACCATGATACGACTGGCGCTCCAGCTTCAAGGCCTTCTCGTGGTCGTGGATCAGGATAGGGCGGTCGAGGAAACGGTGACGGAAGGCGCCAAAGGCTTGAGAGGGTAAAGTCCGATACCACTGGCCCAGATCGTGCTCTGTGAGGAAGTCGAACCACCTCTGCCAGAGACGCAAGAGGATCTCGACGTCACGGTGACAATAGGTCTCTAGGTCCTCATCGGACACGGCGTCGAAGTCAACAGAGCCTTTGGGGATCCCGACGATTTCCCCCAAGTCGGCGAGCCGCCCGGCGTAGAAGTTGGTATTGTCGATCAGCTCAATAGTGATCTTCTTGGCCCGACAGCGGATCAGAGTCGTCATCCCTTTGGAGTAGAACGCGCGAACCTTGAATCCCAATGTGGGCAACCACTGAAAGGCCTCGAGGATCGGAAGGTCGAAGCCGAGATTGTGCGACACGACTATCGTGCGGGTCCCCTTGTGTGCCTTGGAGACGACCCACTCCCAGAAGTCTTGGGACCGACGGAAGGTGAACCACTCCAGACTGTCCGGTTCGGATCCGGTGCGGCGTCTCCAGAAACAGGCCACACCCAGTCGAAGCTCATGACGTTGGGCACGAGGTCCGACGGACGTGGCCTTGGTCTCCGTGTCGAACAGGATGATCCTTGTGGGGTAGCTGGTGGACTTGTTCTCCTTGATGAAATGTGGGGGTCTCACGGAAGTTTCATCTCCGCCTCATTGCAGGTACTCCGAGTCCGTCTTGTGCCACACGGAGGTCATGGTGAGAGACGCCTCGACGAGACGACCGTACACACCGGGAGTGACGTATTCGGCAAAGAACTGATCTTCCGCTTCTCGCTTGGTGAGCCAGGTATCAGAGGCCACACCGACGTACTTCTCGACCCACTCCTTCTTGTCTGCGTCCCAACCTTCCATGTAGAATTCGTAGACGAGAGCCGTCGTGAGACCGTCCCAGGGACGATCGGTCATCCAACCCCGAGGAGGCGAAGAATCGGGACCTAGACGCTCTAGTTGCGCCTGGTGGAGAACTAGACCCCTCTCTCGTCTCCAGTCCTCGAGCATATCGGTGCGACGGTACGAGATGCCGGAGTCCATGGCCACCTCGTACCATCGCTGGAATACAGTCTCTGTGCTGGCTGCAGAAGTAACGAAGGGCTGAGCGATCCGGCGAGCTTCAGACCAACCTTCCATGAGAGACGGCATGGATTAGTCTTCTCGGAGAAGGTACCAATGGATGCCACTGGCCAGGGCAAAGCCGCAGAAGAGACCGAACAGAAAACCGAGGCCAAACGTGGGTGTGATCATGGAGGATCCTTTCGAGCCGCATCCACTTGCTGCTGCAGCGCCACGATCTGATCCGCCAGGAGCATGAGGATCCGAGGCACTTCGAGGGGGCCTGTCCAGGCCATTTGAGTATAGGCGTCCTCCAGGGCGTTTGTACCCTGTAGTTTCCATTGATCAGGCCAGCGATAGACGGTGTCAGCAAAGTCGCACAATATCTCAAGGAGCATTTTTGTCCTCCTCCAGGGTATCTTGAGGAAACTTGGGAAACTCCGGCGGCCGGCGTCCCCAGGCGTGAAGAAAGAAGTCTCCAAGGGACACCTGAAACATGAATTGCATCTGGGCCATGGCGTCGATCAGGGGTAGGTATTCGGGGTGATCGGGCTCGAAGATAACACGCAGTTCGTGCAGTCGAATAAGTGCGCGGTCGGAGTCGTTTCGGGCGGCAAGAACACGGTCCTTAATCACTTGGCGCTTTCCACGGGGCACGAGTAACTCCTGTCATTTGGGAATGGCGACGTCGGGCCCGGATCCGGTTCTATGGGAAGAAAAGGGGATCCTGCTCCATTGCGGTCACCGATGTACTTTATCGGCGGGATCCCCTCGTGGTCAGCAGGCGTCGCGGACGGGGTTACACGTCCGTCATTCGATTGTCCAGAACTTACGTCCGGCGGCGGAGGTCTGCTGGCGGAACACGGCGTCGAAGGGGGCTTTGTCGGCGAATTCTGACAAGGTCTCCCTGACGATCTGGGAGTAGGTGATCAGCCAGGACTTCTTGTCCCCCTGGGAGAACTGGACGGCGGCTCCAGGGGCAAAGTCGTCTTCGAAGAGACCCACCTCCTCGATTGTGAGAAGGGCGCCTTCGACCAGCTCCAGCTTGACCTGTGGGCCGGTGAGGTCGATCCCGTAGCGAATGCGGCTCAGTCGGGGCATTTGTCAATCCTTTCCATCTACATTGGGCTTTACGTAGCGGGGCAACATCATCATTCGACCGACCCCCTTGGGATAACCCATTAGACGCCAGCACACATAGCAAACCCCAGTACGCATCATCAGATTGGGGTGTAGCTTCCTGAGGCATTTCCGACACACTCTCAAACGCATGGTCTACCCTCTTTTTCGGGGCGGCCTGGGCTTCACCTGATTCCCATCAGGCTCACACCAGGGACGGCTTGCGTTTGGACCGGATCACGACGGTGCGGCGATCGCGAATCTCGACGTGGGAGTCCTTGGGGACGTGGTACACACACTCGAAGGCTTGGCCGCCCAGATCGTGCCACCTGGCCTTGTCAGGGAAGGAGATGTACTCCAAGGTACAAGAACCCTTCGAGCGGCAATACCCTGAGTGGTAGCCGCAGAGCTTAAGCATGGCGGCGGGTCCTGTTGGGGAAGTAGGTCCAGCCCGAAGTAAAGACCTGAGTCTTACCCCGGCCGCGAATCAGGCGCTCATTAATGTCCCCAATGATATTGGAGAAGCGAGAAGTCGGGCCGCACACACGACGGACCTTGTAAGAACGATCGTCGTGTTCACATCCGAAGTCGATCCGAGCGCGGCCATTGTAGCACATGATGGAGACGTACACAAGATTCAGCTTGCGGGTCATGGTGACGAACTCCTTTCAGGTGTTCGCGTCCTTCTCTGTCGCCATACGCCAGTGGCGGATATACTTCTCGTAGAGCAGGCCTTCTCTGGCCTTCATTTGACGGTTCGCCTCTATCACACGCCCGTAACCACAGGAGCGACAGAGGCCCCGCTTACTGAGGGGTTTGGTCTCACCACAGTCACGACAGTGACCTACCTTACGAGTGTCCGTCACCTGGATTCTCCTCTCCGGTGCGCTCCGGGGCGGGGATGTAAGGCCGGGTACATGGCTTACGGGAATCCCGACACGAGGACCACTGACCGCATGCCTCACACTCAAACGGCACACCAAGAGGACAGGTGAACTCCTCGACGCAATTCTCCAGAATCTCCAGGACAAAGATCGCCTCCTGTTCGGAGTAGCCTAGCTTTTGCATCTCAGCAAGAGTAACATCACGAGAAGCACCGTAGGCTCCGTAATCCGAGAGAATGTGAGCAACGGCAAGAATCTTCTCATTCATCTCCATCTCCTTTCTCGAGGGTATCTTTGGTCAGTATCCGCCTGCTCTCCTTCTCGAGGTAAAAAATAATCGACCGGCGACAGTTGGTACAAATCAGAGAGAGTATCAAGGGGGCGTACGTTACAAAGAAGGTGTCAGTGCGGCAGGCGGAGCAGACACGCTGAGGATGAGTAGGGGCTGGATAGGGCGGTTCTCCACGGGATCCAATGTAATCCATCGAGGGCTCCTCATTCTAGTACGCGGTCGGACTGACATTTTACGTCCGCCGAGACGAACGGACACACCACAGTATACCACAGGGGGGTCAGTTTGTCAAGAAGTTGGTAAGGGTGTAAAGGCTTGTAATGTATAGATGAATGAGTATAGGTAAATGTATGATAGGTGTAACGTGTATATGATTGAGTGGGGGGGGATATGATGTGGATATGGGTAAGAGTATATGGGTATGGTGTCTGGTCGCGGAGCTATC
>Ga0209977_10000734_pt1 | contig 13359 bp, 11 predicted proteins | sample SumtaG_2_FD_183113 | JGI IMG/M metagenome (GOLD analysis project Ga0209977, IMG submission 183113) | Deep subsurface microbial communities from Indian Ocean to uncover new lineages of life (NeLLi) - Sumatra_00607 metaG (SPAdes) (version 2) | ecosystem: Environmental > Aquatic > Marine > Oceanic... | reverse complement strand
TTTGGTTATAAAACCCTTCTCACATCCTTCTAATGTAGTAACATCGCAACTTAAAACATGAACAATCTTAATCTTCGTTGGATTATTCTTTTCCATTTCCTTGAATTCATTATAGAAAATGATGTCGTCTTCTTCGGAACTACCGTATAACAAGGTTAATTTTGCACCAATTGTCCCATCGATTATCGCTTTAGCCATAGATCGAAACGGTGTGATACCAGAACCTCCCGCAACTCCTACTATTTGGGTTAAATCTCTCAATCTTTCGAAATAAAAGAATCCTTCTGGTCCAGAGCTCTCAATTTTTGTACCTACTTTCCAATTATTCCAGATGAAATGCGTTAAAAATCCGTTCTCCTCTTTTCGAATAGTTAACTCGTAAAAACCCTTTAAAGCGTCTTTAGGTGACGATGCTATAGAAATAGGTCGAGTTATACGCACTCCCTTTAAATCAACCTTTAAACTGACATATTGGCCTGGTCTAAAATAGGCTAATTCCTTGGTTACAGAATTTGGATCCGGAACAAGTTTGAATGTCTTTGTAGATTTAGTTTCTTCTTTAATCTCGTCAATTATTAAGAATTGCCTTTCAGGGTGTAATTTCCACGCTAAATCATTAATAATATCTTCTATTATTGGTTCACTCGAAGCTCTTTCAATTCTCTTTTTCCTATTGGGAACCAGTTTAGTAAATGCGAATAAATCTTTTGTGTTGGATCGGACCGTTACATTTAGCTTCTCTTCGTTTTCTTTGCTCATTCTTTCCCACCCTCCTGTAACAATTTTCCTAAAGTTAACTGAGCTGAAATCAAACCGTCAGCTAACGCGCTACTATATCCATGTGCGCGCCTGTTAAACCCTCCTGCAAATTCAAGCCCTTTAATGTATACATCTTTTCCCATCATATTTAATCTCGGTACTATAGAATCCCAAGATTCAGGCTCGTAGCCATAGAATATCCCGTTATATAACTTCAAATATCTAGCAAAAGTAGCAGGAGTTGCGATTTCTATTTCTTCGATGTGATCCATAAGAGATGTTCCAGTAGCTTTTTCAAATTTAATAATTAATTCTTCAGCAATTTTATTCTTAATATCCACATATTCTTCAGGCTTAACATCTTTCCAAGCTTCAGGTCGGTATAACGTCGTGATATTCAACATACATGTTCCGGGAGGTGAACAACCAGGAACGGCGTTATTAAGAACACAGCAAGCTAACCCTTTAGGAGGTTGAAGTTTTGTCCAAGAGTCATAGGCTTCGTCAGTATCCATAGTATCCATAATAAAATACCCATAATCATGCAATCCTAATTCCTCTGTTGTCGTGTCTAATCCGATATACACAACAAATCCCGTCAGTCCATGGATTCGAGCATTTACATCCTTATACGCGATTTCAGGTACTTCAGACTGGGGGTAAATTAGTTTATTATATGTGAGGGTTGGAGAAGCGTTACTTATAACATAATTTGTTTTTATTTTATCCCCATTAGTAGTTTCGATGCCAACCACTTTTCCCCCCTCAACCAAAATTTTGTCTACTCTAGTATTATATTCAATTCTTCCACCAAATTCTCGTATTTTGGCATCAAAAGCGGTTGTATATCCATGTGACCGATTTGTGGGAATCCATCCTCCCTTTTCAGCGAACACTAACACCATAGATGCAAACAGGGTAAAGTTCATTCTACTCATAGGAAGTCCTAAATAAGCCCAATAGGCATTTAGAATTTTCTGTGCTTTTTCTGGAATGCCTAGTGCATTTTCTACTTCAGTAACTGAATAAGCGGCGGTTTTAAGAAAATTTGTATACTCTTTAAATAATACTCCCTGATCTGGTTTGCCTTTCGATTTTCCTATATACGAAAAAGCATCTCTAATCTCTTTAGCTACTTTAAAAAACTTTTCCACAGATTCTTTGCTGCCAGGTACTTCTTTTTCAATAGTATTAATGAAATTGTCTACCCCAAATGGCATAGAAATGTCCATTTCTTCTCCAGGCTTGGTCAGAATAAGCCTAAATGCTTCTGGAACTTGAACAAATTCGGCATCTAACTTAAGTTTGTCCTCAAACATCGTTCTAATGCTTCCCTTATTCGATTGAGGGCCGTAGCTAGCAAGTTCATGGAGCGACGTTTCAAATTCGAACCTTCCCCGTACAAAACTAGTAGCAACCCCTCCAGGTAGGTTATGCTGTTCTAAGCATAGAACTTTTACGCCTTTTTGTGCTAAAAACGCTGTTGACGATAATCCACCATTACCAGCCCCAATAACTACTACATCATATGAGGCTTCAATTCTTTGTTCTTTACTCTCACTCATAATCTCTTTCTCTTTTTTATTTTAATTTTATACGTATTATATAATTCTCGATTTATTTTAAAGGATTTAATATCTTTTTATTATTCATTTAGAATTACTTTGAATAGTTAATTAAAGAAGAAGGAAAAAAAAGAGCCATTTTTAGAATTTTAATTTTAAGATTTTTAAATCGGTTTACCTTGAGCATCCCATTCTCTAATTTGGTAATATTTTTCTAATAATCCTTCTAATGGAGGAATATTTCGTTTAGTTCCACCTTTTTCAAGGGGTGTATAAAATCTCTTCCCAAAATTATCATCTGCTTTAGTGATCCCACATTTAACATTAAAAATTCTTTTCATTCTAATAATTTTTTGTCCTGCTTTCATGAAATCATCAACTGTGTATGCTCTTCCAGTAATTCCATTAAGCCCATTTATCCAAGGTGTAAGTTTGTGGATGAACCAGAATCCAAATATACATCCACCACATGCAGAATACGCCTCACTTGCATCCTGAATCTTTACTACAGCTTCAGCAACATCATCCCCCGTTCCAAAACGATCTACTTGTTCGGTTAAACCGATTTCTTCTTTTTGATTCATATAGGAAGATAAATGCATCGGTTCATAACAATGATATGCACCTCGCGGTGTTGTTGCATAATCTAAAGCCGATAGATTATTTGCTCGTGGTTCATGAGCTGGAATCTCGAGTCCTTTTCCATGCATGGAGAGTTCTTCTGGTAATCCCTTTGCCTCACAAAAAGATCTCACTCCTTCAGCTAAATCATTACCAATTCCATCTCGATAAGCAATTTTAGTGAAGAGTTTTTCAATCGGTTCAATATTACCCCAAATATTTTCCTCAGTAAATCCAAATTCATCTAAATTAGCATCAATTAGCTTTCTTTCAATAGATTCAAGAAAGCACGCCATAACTGCCCCAAGACTAATTGAGTCCAGACCAAGATCATTGACTATTAAATTCCATTTGATTAACGCCTCTAAATCGTTAACCATTAAATTAGAACCTAGCATTCCCAGGGTTTCATATTCTGGGCGAGTTACCCATTCTCCCTCATATTCCACGAATCCCCTGCAAGCCGTTGGGCAATTAAAACAGCCATGCATTTTAACTTCTCCTCTTGCTTGCAATGCTTTTGCTCCAGTTTTTTTAATCCCAATCCATCTTCCCACTGTATAGTTCTTAATAATAATATCTCCTACACTAGCCATGGAATCTATGTGGACTGGTGTCCCTGAATCAGCGAATACCATTCCTAATCCGGATTTCTTTAATAATTCTCTAAGTTCTTTAGCTGCATCATTTACCTTATCTTTATCTTGAACGGGAACTTTACCCGTGCCATGAACTGCAATAGCTTTTAAGTTCTTGCTACCCATTATAGCTCCCATTCCGCAACGTCCGGCTGCATGATGCTTATCATTGATTATACACGCATATTTGACTAAATTTTCTCCAGCAGGTCCAATAGTAGCTACTTTTATTTTATCGTTTCCAAGTAAATCTTTTATTTTTTCATCAGTTTCTTGAGTTCCTTTGCCCCACAATTCAGAAGCGTCCTTTATTTCTACTTCTCCGTCATTTATCGACAGGTAAACGGGACTTTGACTTTTACCCTTAATGATTACTAAATCATAACCTGCAGATTTAAGTTCTTTACCAAAAAAACCTCCTGAAGATGATTCCCCGAGAATTTTAGTTAGTGGTGATTTTGCTGTAACAAAATATCTCCCACAGAAAGGAATAGCTGTACCGCAAAACGGTCCAACTGAGAAGATTAAAAGATTATTCCCATCAAACGGATCAATTTCGGGGTCAACTTCTCGTGTGAAGATTGCAGTTGCTAAGCCCATTCCTCCGATTAAATCCATTTCATCTTCATCAGTGTAATCTTCATGGTCAATGTTTTTCGTTTCTAAATCTATTCTTAAAATTTTTGCGATTTTTAACACCAATTTTTGTTTTAAATATTATTATTCCGTCTACATGTTATTTATAGGTTTTCTTTGTGAATGAGTTCCTAACTATTGGTCTATTAAAAAATTTTATTTCTCATGACATAATATTTTAATAATATTTAGGAATTATTCATTCTAACGATCAACAAAATTTTGTAATAAGGTGATTAAATAGTATGGTAAAATTTCCAACCACAATAGTTTGCCCTATGTGCAAGAGTGAAATAAAACTCGAAATAGATGTAAAGGGGCTTTTAACGACTGATGATATTCTGACAATGCGAGTAAGGACTCCATTTTTAGTAAACTCTACCAAACTAGCAAAGGTCTCTTTACACGTGAGTGTATGCTCTCAATGTAACACGATAATCGGAATTAATAGAAAGAGTATGTGAGTAATAATTCATTTTAGAATGAAACAAGAATTATACTAATTTTAATAGCCATTAATCTATTTCTTTGCTGGCGATGCATAACAATAACCACAGTTATGTCTACATCGAAAAATACCCGAATACCCTCCAATGTCTTTAGATTTAAAACAGCCACAACCCTTTCTTTGCCCCGTATCTTTTATTTTTTTAATTCTCTCTCCTATTAATCGTTCAATTTTATTAGCGTCTATACAATGAGCTTGCTTTATTCTCTTCTTATCAATCAAATCTGGTTGACAGCAGGCTTCCATTTGCATATTGTATTTATCACAAATTTCTAGTAGAGAGTTGAGAATTTCCTTTTTCTTATTTAAAGGTGGATCAACGGGGATAAAACCTCTCTTTTGCAAGCGATTATTCACTTTTGAATAGATCGTCGCAAAGGAAAATATCATTTCCTTCAATCCAAGAGCAGAGACCTTTTCTATAATGTATTCGAATTTATCTAGATTACTTCTTATTCTTTTTTCATCTTTTTTTTTGTATAAAATGATAGGATCAAATCGAAAACTAATAGCATTTGCTCCAAACTCATTGATCAACCAATCTAACTGAGAAAATCTCTCTTCTAAGGAAATTTTAAGACTTTGCTCTAATTCAGAAGGCGAGTTAATCGTAAATTGAAAGTAATGTCCTTTATAAGATTTAAATACTTGCTGATGGTTTTCATATATTTTTATCCAATCTTCAAAATTCTTGCTCCACCACACCCAACACTTTACTTCCTTATTATTAAGTGATATTCTAGAAACTTGCTTTCGATTGAACGGATTAACCACATCTACATAACCGACTTGAATTTTATCAAGTACCCAATCCATTAGAAATGCCGGTATGTCTGTTCTACGAGAACAAGAAATTATCGGGGATTGTATAATTTTACCGAGATTGTTTGATTTACTATCCATTTCACTTAAACTTTCTTTATTAGATTAGTACTCCAATAAGATAAGACAATACTCCTACTTGCATTATCACAAAGATAAGTTTTCGTAACTTTAAGGTATTTTCTTTTGTTTGATTTTTTAATAATGATATTGATAAGAAAATGTAAGAAATCACTGGTATTAGAATAAGTATAAGAAATAATGGATCAAAATATAGGCGGGAATCAATTAAAATAAAAAAGGGCAATGGATCCATAATGATTATTATGACATAAAATACGACCGAAACCTTTGCCGCAGCTTTTAGCCCAAATTTGTTTGGTACGGAATTAATACCTAATTCTTTATCACCTTCAATATCAGCTATATCAAACATGATTTCTGAACCTAAACCAACAATAAAGCCCATAAAAGCAAAGTAAATGATTATCGGTTCTAAATTCGCATCCGTAACAAGAGAACCAAATAGAATAGTTCCAGCATAAGAATAAGCAATTAAGACATTCTTTACTATTACTAATTTCTTTAGTCCCAAGCTGTAGATATAAAAAGCCGGGATGCTGATTAAAGCAAGAAATAAAGCTACTCCATTTAGAAATAGAATCAGTATAAGATTGATTACCAATAATACTATCGCAGTTATCAAAGCTGATTTTCTACTAATTAAGCCTAATACTAAAGGTCTATCGCTTCTTTTATTCTTAACATCAATTTGATAATCAATGTAATCGTTAATGGCAAACGCTCCTGCTTCAGATACGAAGATAATTAAAAATCCTATAATATACTCTAATTGAAATCCTATTAAATCTCCCGCAAGTATTCCGGAAACAAAAAAGCCAATAGTTCCAAACACGCATAATTCTATTCTGATTAATTTTAAAAACCCGATTATTTTTTCTTTTAACATATTAATCACTCATTAAGGGTCTTGGATATCTAGTAATAAATTTCTATTAATCGAAATAAACATTTATATAATTTTTTATAAGTGAAGATTTGAAGCATTTCAGTTATGTAATCTCAAAATACAATTTTGTAGGAAGATTAACAAATTATAATTTGAATATAATAATAATTCTATTATAAAAATGAATATCGTGGCTTCTAATATTATTTATTCAAAAAAGGTTGAAGTTGAGCCTTTTAATGAAATTCGAAAAATTCATGGTTCTCAAATCATTTCATCAGATTACCCTGCTTATCTTGTTGATGAAAGTAAATTAGAAGGAACTGCAGATTGGCTATTTTTTCCAAAATCAGAAGGGGAGATAATCTCAATTATTGATTATTTAAGAGAGAAAAAAATACCTGCGTATATTAGTGCCGCTCGGACGGGAATTGTAGGTTCCAGCGTTCCTAAATGTGGTTCAATTCTTTCAATAGAAAAAATGGATAAAATGCTGGGATTTGGGTTTGATGAAAATAATGGGAATTATTTTTGCCGATTCGAACCAGGCATTACCTTAAAAGCAATTAATGATATAGTTCTTAAGAAAAAAGTCGAAAGAGTTAAGGAGCTTACGCCAAACACAATTTCACGATTTATTGAAGAAAAAAAATCTTATTATTATCCCATGGACCCAACGGAAATGTCTGCTTCAATAAGCGGTACAGTAGCAACAAATGCTTCAGGAGCAGGAACATATAAATATGGTGCGACAAGGAAATGGGTAAAAAAAATTCGGGTTGCGTTAGCAATTGGAGAAATTCTAGAAATTCAGAGAGGGAAATATTTCGCTTCAAATGATGGAACATTTATTGTAAAATTAACTGATGGAACCGATTTAGTTTTTAAAATCCCCTCCTACGAATTCAATACTAATGTGAAAAACGCAGCGGGGATATATGCCAAACCGAATATGGATATTATTGATTTATTTATTGGAAGTGAAGGAATATTCGGTGTTATTACAGAGGTTGAGGTATGGATTATAGAGAAACATCCATTAATCTCTAATGTTTTATTTTTTAATTCAGAAGACGATGCCCTCGATTTTGTAAAAAAAATCCGGAATAACCAAACGGTTAATCCTGAATTCATAGAATATTTTTCAGGTGAATCTTTGGATCTTCTCAGAAATGTTCAAAGTGAAAAACCAGCTGTAATAAACATGCCTCAAATCCCTTTTAAAGCAAGATCGGCAATATTTTTCGATCTTCCATATTCCGAGGATAATTTAGTCTCTCTCTTTGGAAAGATTGATAAGTTGGCCAAACAATGCAATACAACATTGGAAACAAGTTGGTCAGGTTATGACAACAGAGAATTTGCACGTTTCAAGCATTTTAGACATGCTTTACCTGAAACTGTGAATTCAATTATTGCAGAACGTAAAAGGCATTATCCTGAATTACATAAGTTAGGCACAGATATGTGTGTTCCGGAAGAAAAATTTGGCGAGATGATGAAATATTATCATTCTGTTTTACGGGAAGCAGCATTAGAATATGTGATTTTTGGGCATATAGGTGATAACCATGTTCATCTTAACATTCTCCCTAAAAATACTGAAGAACTAGATATCGGTCTAAAAATTTACGAGCAGTTCGCAAAAAAAGCGGTCGAGTACGGTGGAAGTGTTTCTGCTGAGCACGGAATTGGAAGAATAAAAGTGGAATTTTTAAAAATCATGTATGATGAGAAGGAAATTGAACAGATGCGGACTGTTAAAAGAGCTCTCGATCCTTTATTAATATTCAATTGTGGGAATATCTTTGAGATTAAGGGGGTATAAGAAGTGAAAATTATCGTTTCAATCAAACAAGTTCCTGAAGCAGATAAAGTAGCGGTAAACCCTGAAACGGGGACTTTGATAAGAGAGGGAGTTGAATCAATTCTCAATCCATTTTGTGAGTATGCCTTAGATATGGCTGTCAAAATCCGGGATGATAATCCAGATATTGTTGTTGAAATAATAGCAATCTCAATGGGACCTCCTCAAGCAAGAATGGCGTTATTGCGTTGTTTGGAACTGGGAGCTGATAGAGCTTTTCTATTGTCTGATATGGCATTTGCGGGTTCAGATGTTTGGGCAACTGCTTTAACATTAAAAGAAGGTATACGGAAAATTGTACCCAATTTTGATTTGATATTATGCGGAAAGCACGCTATTGACGGAGATACAGCACAAGTTCCAGCGGAATTAGCCGAAAATTTAGGAATTCCTCAAATTTTTTATGGAATTGATGTAAAAGTCGAAAAGAAAAAGATTAGAGTTAAAAAAGAAACCGAAAATGGTTTTCAAATCATTGAAACCCGTATACCCGCTTTAATAACAATCAGTAAAGGACCATCTAATATTCGTAGACTTCCATCAATAAAAAACATAATTGAAGCACGGAATAAACCTTTAGAGACTATTACTGCAGATGAATTGGACATTGAAAAGGAAAAATTAGGATTAAATGGTTCCTACACACAAGTAATTAATATCTTTGCACCTCCTACAAAAGAAACAGGAAAGATTATTGACGGTAGCGATCCTGGTAAAGCAGCCGAACAGATGATAGCATTTCTAAGGGATAAGAAATTGATAAAATTTGAGGTAGACTGATTTAAAGTGTTAGAAATCAATGAAGAAAATTGCATTGGCTGTGTAATATGCGAAAAAGTCTGCCCATTTGGTGCAATAATTGTTGATCCGAAAGATAAGAAAGCCAAAGTTTTGGATACCTGTACTCTTTGTGGAGCATGCGTAAACGCATGTAGATATGATGCACTCACTATCAAACGTAAAAAAGTTTCAAAGGAAGATTTAGAAAAGTATAGAGGAATTATGATTTGGGGTGAATTGGAGAGAGATGAGCTCGAGAATCTACAAATAAAAAATGTGGTTTTTGAACTCTTAGGAAAAGCTCAAGAATTAAATAAAACACTTAATGAAACAATATCCGTTGTTATTCTCGGACCTCCAGGAAAAATACCACCGATCGACATATTATATCACTATGGAGCCGATGAAGTTTTTTTAGGTGAGCATGAACTACTTGAAAATTACTCAACTGATGGTTTTACAACCGCTATTACAACATTAATTATTAATGAGAAACCGTCAATATTTTTCTACGGTGCTACGGCTAACGGACGTGATTTAGCCCCAAGAATTGCAGCAAGAATTGCAGTTGGCTTAACCGCAGATTGCACTGCATTTGACATAAATAAAGAAAAGCAGCTTGTTCAAACCCGACCTGCATTCGGGGGGAATATTATGGCTTCAATTATATCCCCATTTACAAGACCTCAAATGGCAACCGCACGACCTAATAATTTCCAAAAACCTATAAAAGATACTTCCCGGAAGGGAAATCTTAAAAAGTTTCAAGTTAAAATTGAAAAACAAACCATTAGAACGAAAATTATCGAAGAAATTATTTCCAAAGTTGATACAATAAATATTGAAGAAGCCGATATTCTTGTTTCAGCCGGAAAGGGTATCGGAAATAAAGAAAATCTAAAATTAGTACAAGAATTGGCACGAGAATTAAATGGAATAATGTCAAGCTCCCGTGCCTTAGTGGAACTTGGCTGGACATCTCATCCTATACAAGTTGGTCAATCAGGAAAAACAGTAATTCCAAAATTATATATCGCCTTAGGAATTAGCGGAGCGATACAACATTTAGTTGGAATGAAAAGCAGCGATATAATAATTGCAATAAATGCAGATCCTGAAGCTCCGATATTTAAAGTGGCCGATTTTGGAATTGTAGGTGACATTTTTGAGGTTATACCTCAATTTCTAAAACAACTGCGTTCTGAACGGAGGAAAAATTAGTACATAATTTAATTTTTTAAACCTTGTAATATTTAAGATTAATATGATTCCCTCTATTGAATGGACATCCGATAATAAAGTAAAGATGATCGATCAGACTATCCTACCCCATAAACTTGAGTTTTTAGAGTTTGATGATTTTAGAGCCGTAGCAAATTCTATCAAAGTTATGAATATTAGAGGGGCTCCTGCTATTGGTGTAGCCGCAGCAATGGGTATGGCATTAGCAACAATAGAATATAAAGAACTTGTAGAGGAGAACTTCCTGAAAAAAATGGAGGAAGCTGCTGACATAATACGCAATACAAGACCTACTGCATCTAACCTTTTTTGGGCAGTAAATAGAATTTTGAAGATAATAAAATCTTTTCCAGATAACCCTTCAAATATTTCTGACCTCGTTATTGAAGAAGCCAAATTAATGGCACAAGAAGATATTGTTGTTAATAAAAACATTGGTAAGAATGGTGCTGCTTTGTTGCAAGATGGAGATGTAGTTCTAACACACTGCAATGCGGGGTCTTTAGCTACTGTTCAATACGGCACAGCTTTAGCTCCAGTTAGAGCCGCTATCGAAATGGGAAAGAATATTAGCGTTATCGCCGACGAAACGAGACCAAGATTACAAGGTGCGAGGTTAACAGCATACGAACTTCAATACGATAACATTCCCGTAAAAGTCATATCAGATACTTCTTCAGGGCTCTTGATGAGGCTTGGAAAAGTAGATAAAGTAATAGTTGGTACGGACCGCGTTACTTCAGACGCAGTTTTTAATAAAATTGGAACTTACTTAGTTGCTTTAGCTGCATTTGATAATAATATTCCATTTTATGTTGCCGCTCCAACATCTACCTTATCTCTTCATGAGACGATTGAGGATGTTACTATAGAGCAAAGAGATAGTAGAGAAGTAGGAAACATACTTGGAAAGGTGCAAATCGTCCCTAATGGCGTTGAATGTTTAAACTACGCATTCGATTTTACCCCTTTTAGATTAGTATCTGGCGTTATTACAGAAGACGGAGTTTTTACACCAGAAGAATTATTAAAAAAGTACACTGCTTGAAAATAATTAATCTTTTTAAGCGATTTCTTTTTGTATAGTTGAAATAAGTTTGGGCTAATTCAAGTAAGTGATTATTTGATTTAATTCCTCTAAAGTTTTTGTTTTAGAAATTTTTATCCTAAGATCGGTTAATCCTTGGATCCTTTTACTTAGCCATATTAAATTTCTTCTTAACTCCATAAATTTGTATTTTTTAAAAGAATAAGAAATCTCGAAATTATCATCTAAGTAACCGTTAACACAGCGTTCATACAATCTAATATGATCTTTCATTTTCGTTAGATTATTTTCAGTAATATGTTCTATTCCCTCTTTCAGAAACTGATCAATCTGCTTAAAAATCTCGGGATTCCCCATCGATCCTCTTCCAATCATAAGCGCATCAACATTCGTAAATTCTAAGAACTCGCGAGCCATTTTTGGGTTGATTATATTACCATTTCCAACTACGGGGATCTTTGATAATGATTTTATTTTTTTTATTGCATCTAAGTTAAGTGTAGAGTCGTAAAAACGATCCTTTACTGTCCTCCCATGAACGGTTAGGAATTCAATACCCGAATTATTTATAATGTTCACAAGTTTATCGATATCGTTTGAACTATCGTATCCTATTCTAATCTTTAACGAAACTGGTCTCGACGAGTATTTTACCGCAACCTCTATTAAATCCTTTAATTTTGTTAAATCCTTAAGTAAATATCCTCCTTCTTGCGCTTTTATAGCTCTTTTAGAAGGACAGCCGGCGTTTATATCTAACACATCGAATTTATAACTTTCAAGAAAATCTATTGAACTCCTTAAGGCATTAAGATCTGATCCTATTAGTTGCACACTTATTGGCCTTTCATCCTCAATTTTATGAAGGTCCATTAAAACCGTGTTGGGACTCTTTTCTATTCTTTTAGTGTAAATCATTGGAACACAAACTAATCCTATCTCACCAAACATTCTACAAAATCGCCTGAATGTTCCCGTACTTACTTGTAACATAGGAGCCAGAATTAAGTTATTAGCTAAAAGAAGCGTTCCTAATTTCATTTTGTATAAAAATCTTATTCTTAATATTCCTTACATTCTATAAACAAGAATTTTTTAAAAAACTTCAATTTATCTTATTTAGACTTTAAATTTCAAACGATTTTTAGTTTACTAAATGCGAGCAATAGTTAAAAATGTCAAAAAATATCAGAGATTATGAATTCCGATCAAAACCAAAAGAAATTACATATTTAGACGATGCGCCTTTAAAATTGGATAAAAATTTTAGTTTTTTTCACAATAAAAATAAATTCAGAAAAGAACTAACCCAATTACAGTTGATTTTCAACGATTATACAAAAATCTCGCTTCCTGCTTCTGGAATAAGGGATTCCTATTTAAAAGAAGAATACTCAGATAAATTTTTTATAGTCATATTTACAACAAACCAAGTTATTAAAGATGCCAATCAAATGATAGATCCGTACAAGGATACCAATATCAAACCAGGGTGCTTTTATCTTGAATCTACACCTAATTACATGCTTTTATTAGCTAAAAACATGGAAGGTTTGACATCTGGAATAGCTACCTTAATGGACATATTTACTCAAACATTTGAAATCTATTTCAAAGAAAATATTCGGGACGATTATATCAAAATTAAGCCTTTTAAGCTCTTTAATTGCAATGAATAACTAAATTTCTTAATTTTTTATTAAAATTATTAAAAAAAGATTAATTAATAAACTTCCAAGGTTTTTGTTTTTTAAGCTTATACGCTTTTGTTGCGTATTCTTTCATCATTCTGTTAGTGTTAAAATAAGCTGCTAAAGCGATCGCGTTTTTACTTTTAAACAACCACTCATCGTGGTTTAAATAAGTTGGTATAATTTCATTCTCTAATGTATCATATATTAAA
>Ga0209977_10000733_pt1 | contig 13363 bp, 7 predicted proteins | sample SumtaG_2_FD_183113 | JGI IMG/M metagenome (GOLD analysis project Ga0209977, IMG submission 183113) | Deep subsurface microbial communities from Indian Ocean to uncover new lineages of life (NeLLi) - Sumatra_00607 metaG (SPAdes) (version 2) | ecosystem: Environmental > Aquatic > Marine > Oceanic... | reverse complement strand
GTTCCTGCTATCTGTTCCTTGTTTACATTTGATAATAATTTTGAACGTTGATCAATAGCAAATTTGGCTTGTTGAGCTAGTAGGGCTTCTCTCTGATCTGCCAACGCAAATAAAGTGTTAGAAGTTTTATGGTTAACTGGTGCATTAAGTAATGCTTCTCGCCTAGCTGCTGCTGCCTTTTCTGCTGCTGCTCTTAATGCTGCTGCTTTTCTAGCTGCTGCTGCCCTAATTGCATCTGCTTTTGCTCTTTGTCTTGCTATTGCTGCTGTTCGTGCTGCTGCCTTTGCTTTTACTGCAAGCTGTCTTGAAATATCTGCTTCTATTGCAGCAGTTTCCTGTCTAGCTAATGTAAGTTGAAAAGCTTCTGAAGCCGATCTTCCTTCACTTGAAACGGTACTTAATTTTGTAATATTACTTCGTAATGTTGTTTGTGCTGATCTCAAATCTAAGATTGAGGCAGATACTGCTGCTGACTTTGAAGCTTTAATTCTTGCATCACTTGCGGTCTGTGCTACTCGTTTAGATTGTGCTAAAGCATTAGCTCGTTTTTGATCTTGTATTCTTTTAATACTAGCAGCACTAGGCCCTCTAACACTTCTACTTGTACTACGTTTAGAACCTTTTCTTAAACCCATTAATCAATCAACTCTTCACTAAAGTCAACATGAATGAATTCGCCCTTACCTTTACCAAGTGCGACTTTGGTTGATGTAAATTTCATTTGAATAACCTCGACAATTTTTTTCCTTGAAAATTTCCTTCAGCTAAAAACTGTGTATTTTCGGGCATGAAGGCTTTATCAAATCCCGAATCAGGCCTTGATGGAACTTTGAAACTTCTCCTTCTTTTTTTACCTCGATTCACTGTTCCAAATTGTGAACCTTCATCTATGAATAAATCAAATAATCCTGCTGGTTCTTTATTTGATGTAACTAAATCCTCTTCTGGAATTGCAAATTCGCCATTACCTCTAAAAACTTTCTTACCATTAACCAATGTTTTTCAACCATGACCGAGTTATTTAAAATAAAATTATTTATCGCAATCTGGACAGAAAATATTGTCCTGTTTATCATATCTCAGCTTGATACCACACCTATTACACTTCATATCCATTTCTTGATCATCGGGTATCGTACATCTAAGTCCTTTAATTCCTACTGCTTTTCTAATTAATTTTAATTTTGCGTCTTCCCCACCCCTCACTATTATTTTTCCGTTCTTGTCTGATACCGATCCATCATTCGTTTCTAGTGATAATGCCAAATATTTAACAGGAATTTCGTAAACCGTTCGTCTATAATAAATCTCTAACCAGACTGGTTCTTTTGTTGGGAACATGCACCAATCTCTAATAAAATTATGATGTTGTCTTACTCCAAATTTTAAGACCTTATTCAACCATGCACCGTTGCTTTTTGTTGGTATTACTTTACTACAACATTCACAAACGTTTGATTGTTTTGTTTGAACATGTGCATCACATGTTTTACAGTATTGAAGTTCAAGGTGCGGTGAATGAATTGAAAAATGAATTCCTCTACAACCGCTTGACTTTATTATTCTTTTTTCTTTCTGTAACAGTTTACTCATTGTTATTCCTCAGATTAATCATCATACATTCCTCCACCACCGCCTCTTAACAAACCTCCTGCAATTTGTCGTTTAACTCGTGGGTCGTTAACTTTGATTTCACTTCTTTGTGTTGTAAGCATTGTTAACATGTGTCCTTTGACACTGGTAGTGGAAATTAATGCCTTAATCTGAATTTCCTTAGCTTCTTCAGCTACATCCTGCATACTTTCAGGTAAAGTTTCTTTAACTGCTGTAATCTGTTCTACTTTTTGAACTACTTCAGCTAGATGTTTTGGGCCTACTAAAGTTCTATACAGAAGCCTATCTCGATTTTTGCCACTGGCTGCTGTGATCAGTCCAAGGACTGACCTTACTTCACCTGACGGGTCACTCACGTCTGAAGTTCAGTATTGCTGGTATATAAGAACATCTCAGTTCGTTGGAAAATGAGTTCTCACTATTAAAATCTGGTACAAAGCCACCGCTATTGCGACTCCAAGTAAAGCCCATCCAATAATCTGTGCTTGCTCTGAAAATCCTTGTGTGAATAGTGACGCTAATGCTACTCCCATCACACCAACAACCATAGTGTTAGATACTCGAAGCCATAAAACTCCCATGATAATCGCCCATATTACAACTAATGTAAAGTCTGTAAGTGTAGCATTAAACGGTTCAATCATCGCTTCAAATGGAGCTCCGAAAATATCACATGTTCCTAATTCAAAACATTCTGGATCATTTGGGCCGTATGCATTTGCAAACCAGAAAATCTGTTCATTATGACCTTCAAAATAATGTGCCGATAAACCTAAAATTCCAAATCCGAAATAAAATGTCATGGCGATAAATCCTGTTAGTTTAGTATATCTAAGGATGGTGGCTTTGTGCCTTACTATGTTCAACAGTCTTTCACCAACATTGAGTTATAAAAAATAAAGTTCTCATACTATTAAATGACTAAGGAATAGGATAAACTGACCAACTACATCAGGTATGATCTCTGTTCCATTAGCAACTACTTCTGCAACAACTTCTGGAACTTCTTCAACTGCTTCAACAACTGGTGCTGGTGAGGTCAAGTCTTCCATATATGCACTAATTTCTCGCATGTATTTTGGCCCATTTTGAATTATAGCCATTCCCATAATACCTCCAATTATCAATATCATGATTGGCATTGGTGGTTTGAATGATGGATGAAGTGACTCAACGCCTTTTCTTGCTTGCTGACATACTTCATTTAATCTCTTAATTGAAATTGGATTATAAGCTCTATAATATGGCAGATACTTTTCCGTGTCAATATCTATCGCCTTATGTCCAGTTTGTTTTACAATAAAAGCAAATACATCAAATATTGTTTTGAATTTTAATCCTTTAATTTCTGGATAAATCTGTTCCAAGTCTGCGATTATTTCCTTGAATTTTCCTCTTTGATAGTTCTTCTTTACACTTTTTACTATTTTTTTAGGGATTGATTGGTTATGTGAGTTGTAAAATGATATTGGTTGCTTTCCATATCTGTATTCTGTTTCACTATCGGTTTCAAATATGCCAAATTCGTTTATAAAAAATTCCCTCATACGCTGAATTTTTCTCATTTTCAGTTGATTTTTTCTTGCTAGTATTATGGCTAATGGGCCTCCATACCAAATTAGTCCTAATTCGGAAAAATCCAGCTCTCTTTTCACCATAACTGTTGACATTTTAGCCTCCGAATAGCTGTGGAATCAGCTTGAATGGGTTTAATTGTTGCATAGCTAAAACTATTCCAATACCAATAGCTCCCATCAGTAATATTGGGATTATTGTTGGAACTTTTAATGATAGTCCAGAATTAACATTCTTTGAATTCATCTTCGCTGTGTTTAATAATTTTAAATCATCCTTGTCAAATATTCTTGAATCTATCAAATACTTCTGATCAACAGCAGAAATTTCCTCTGGTTTTCCTTTGTAAAGTTCTGCCATAGCATGTATTGGATCTGTGTATTTTTTTTCTGCACCTGATTCTATTGCAGAGTTAATTCTTTCTAGTTCTCTTACAAGTATTCCTGCTTTTCTTTCACGGTATAACTGTTGTACTTTTTCAATTCCCTGTAAGGAAATTGGTTTTGCATTGAATAGATTATAGATTAAACACTGTTGACCACTTAATGTGTATGAATATTCTCCATCTAATTCAAACACTCCGTCTTTAGTTAGGAAATATTTACCTTGATGACGAACTGCTTTTCTTAATTCAATTTGACGATCTCCTACCTTTAAAAATATCATAGGCCCTCGCATTAGTTTAAATTCAAATATTGGAAAGTGGCCTTTTAATGAAAAACGACCCAACGCAACTCACTCACAAATAATATGTTTATACCAAAGTATTAAAAAGTATTCTTTTAAAATAAATTAGAATTGTTCTGTCTTACTATTGAACATATTCTTTGGTTTTGGTGGTAGTTTTATTCTTTTTTGTTTAACCATGCCTTGTTTTTTTGCCAAATTAGAAGCCTACTTCTGAAGCACCGATTGATTTGAACTTTGGACTTGACGCTTTGTTGGCTTTATTGGCTGCGGATTTATTTGAACTACCTCTTCTTTTTGCCATACCTTCTCATAATCATAGTAGTAATTAAAGTTGTGTAGTCGGGTAGGTTTCTAGAAGAATCGCTTACCCATGAAAACTCCAAGGGCTGTCATCAATACTATGAGTGACCAGAATCCTCCTGTTAACAATGGATCACCGCTAACATCGGGGAAGTAACCAAGCACACCCATGAATCCGATTGCAACTGCTAAGAATATTACACCTGTACTTGCACTTCGACCAGTCCAGATTGCTGCTAAGAATATTATAAATACGAAGGCTACTGGGACTCCAAGGAATTCACCTAGTTGACTTGTAAATGATATTAATGCAAATGTTCCGTTGCCAAGTCCGAATGATGTGAATGAAAGAATTTGTACCTTGTTTAATGTCTCACTTGGATCAAAGCATGCGATGTATGAATTGGCTTGTGGATTTGCATTTATTGTTTCATTCAAATATCCTACTCCTACTCCACTGGCTTCTATAACAGGTTGCACGCCTGAAATTCCGAATATTGATGGTGATAATCCACTAGCAATCGTATGTTCACATAAAACTTCCCAAGGAACTGGGTGTCTTACAAGCTGGAATTCTATATCTTCAAAGTCTGGTGTTCGTGTGTGATTGAAGAATAATGAGGTTGGAACTAGGAATTCTGCTGTTGCTAGAGTTACTCCTGCTTCATCATCTCCACTTCCACCTAGATTTGTAACAAATGCAGTTGTGTTTATTGAAGATGTAGCTGCTGTTGGAAGTACAAACCATGTTGTGAATTCAATAGTTGTATCTAATGGAACTGGTTCAGAAAGTGGAATATTTGATTCAACTATTCCATTTCTTTCAATGTCTGCCTGTGAAAGAACACATGTTGGGAAACAGTCATCAACAACAAATGAATAGTTTTGCTGTAATACATCTCCAACAACTCCAAACTCATCGATTGTAAATCCAACAATGTTTGCTGGAACAAATGTTACAACTGGTTGATCTGGTGTGAATGAACCTATTGGATTTGTTTGTGCAGCTATTCGGTAAGTGTGAGTTGCCAAGTTAAGTAGTGCAGTATCGGTATATGCAAATGTGCTGTTTGTAACATTGGCTATCTGAACAAAGACACTTGATTCATTTTGTCTTTCAATTAGATACGCTATGATTGGTCTTCCACCGTCATTAAGTGGTGCAGCCCAACTTAGATTTACACTATATGGTTTGGTTGCATTGAATACAGCGAAGAAGTTTTCTGGTTCAGTTGGGCCTGTGAATGTTCCCTGTGTTACATTTGCAGTTGGTAATGATATTCCGAAACTATTGTAAGCAAATATTCTGTAAACATAGGTTGTTTGTGGTAATAGTCCAGTAAATGTTTCATCTAATGGTTCTACGTTATCTCCTGTATCATTGATTGCAGTAATCCATGATCCACCTTGTAACGCTTGGTCAATTCTATATCCAGTTACTGCTGATCCAAAGTTCTCAACTCCCTCATCCCATGTAATTGTAATTTCGTTAATTCCATTTGTTTCACTTGCTTCATTGATTGGTGCGTCTGGAACTCCAAATGTTGTGTTTGCAGCTTCATTAGAGTATGGCGAAGCACCTATTTCATTTTCTGCATTTACCCTGAAATTATATTCTGTCTTTGTTGTTAATCCTGTTACTGTGTAATTGGTTGCAGGTGTGGTATCAAATACATCTTCAAATGCTGTCATGTTAATTCCATTCCAAAATGCTACATAATGATGAGTACCTTGCGTTCTACTTTCTCCACCACCAATATTCGCATCTGCTTGACCATACCATAAGTATTGAAGATCATCCCAAACAGGTACGGAAAATGTGCTTTGTACTTCCATAGCACCTTGATCTTCATCTGCTAAACAGCGTGTTTTGCCTTCTTTTGTTCCATTTGCATACTGACAGCCAAAGACATTTAGATAATCTGAATCAGAATATATGGTCATTCTAATTACATTTGAATCAACTATTAGTTCTGGATAATAGAATGTACTTAGAGGAAGTGGGCCAACGTCAGGTAATCCAGTTACATTAAGATTAACATTTGAAAATCCATTTCCACTATTAGTTTCATTTTTAAATCCCATACGCCAATGATCACTTAATCCTAAGAAGTGTAAACAACCTACATCTCGATCTTCTAAATCAACACTTTCAAATGCACAATCAGCTTTATTTCTTGTACCACTTAATCCAGTTTGATCTACTTCACTCACTCCTAACATTGTGTAATATGCTGCTATACTTCCACCAGTTTCGTTAAATGCAGATTTGCCTCTTAGTGTCCATGTATCTTGATCCCATGCCTCACCCATAGCTGCCTCTAAATCTAATGTAATCTTTGAGCTGTAATTTGGATCTGATGGATGATCTGAACCTGCTGTTCCAGTTGCTACATCTGTTACATTAATTGTTCCTGTTGCTGTGAAAATATCTACTGCTACTGTATTGTTTGATACCCATCCATTATCAGTTGTAAAGTCATCAAAGTATGTTGCTGATCCTAACGTACCACCAAGTTCAGCTATTTCACTAAATCCGTTACCAATAGGACTCTCTTGTTCTATATTGTATTTTATAATTTCACCATTGGTTACTGTTGGTTCATCCCAATCCAAGAAAATTGATGTTTTTGAAAGTGTATCTGCTAGTAAGTTTAATGGTGCAGAAGGTACTGTGAAGGTAACATTTTGTGCGATGTTTGACCAATCCCCTTGGCCTGCACCTGAAACTCCTGCTACTCTGTAATCATAAGTTCCACCAGAAACTAATCCTAAAGCTGAATAGTCAGTGTCTAGGTTTCCAGTGTCTGCTATTGTTACAAATCCTGTAAAGCCAACATGTCTTTGTTGTACTCTATACTCACTTGGTTGATTTGAGGCATTTGTAATTGGTGCTGTCCAATCTAGGAAAATTTCTTCTCCACTAATTGTATTTGCAGTTAGGTTTGTTGGTGCTGGTGGTACTGTAATTGGTGTTACAATTATTGAGAATATATTGCTGAATGGACTACATCCTACGGTATTACAGGCTTGAACTTTCCATGTATAATTCGCAGCTACAACTGCGGTATCATCTGTTGTACCATTTTGGTTTGTGTTTAGTTCAGCCTTTAAGAAACTAAATGCACCGATTCCCTGCTTCCTTTCTACCGTGTAATTTATGACTGGGACTGAAGTGGTTGGGTTTCCGTCACCTTGATCTACTGGGATAGTCCAGTTTAGAATTGGTGTCTCTAAGTATGGTGGCATCATACCCATTTCAACGCTGAAGTTCAGAGGTTCGGTTGGAACATCATTTGTGATTACTGGATTTGATTGACCTTGTGTACCATTACCGTTATCATTTACACCATAAGCTGCGTATGTGTAATTCGTGTTTGTGTTTATTCCCGAATCTATATAATCAGAAGTTGGTACGCCTTGTGCAATTATGCCAAATGTTCCTAGACTTGTTGAATTCCACAACATTACATCATCTATTTCTCCTGTAAATGTTCCTGCACTTGTTACATCATCTCTACCCATTACTTTTACATATTGTAATCCAGATAGTGTAGCAGGAATAACTCTAGTATCAGTTCCTATCAATGTTGTAAATGATGAATCTGAATAGACATTCCATGTTGCTGAAGTGCTTGTAGTCCTTTGAATTTCTACATATATTGGATCAGTTGCACCTATTGTAACAAAGTTATTTGCTGTTCCACCTGCAAACAATCCTTGATTATCTACAACTCTAGAAAATAGTTTGTTTAAACCTGAAGGTGTAATATCATATTCAAACATTAAAATATCTTGTGAAGCTGCTGAACCAGTTGATTCGTCTTGATCGAACAGTCCCACTATAACGCTTATGTTTTCACTAGTAGGAGTTACTTTAGTGAAACTTCCTAACTCAAATCTTAGTGTAAATGAATCATCTGAAATACCAGTTGTATCAAATGCTGTTGCATGAAGTGTTGAATCTTTTGTACCATCAAAGTCTATTGTTTCTCCTACTGTATCTACAAAGATTCTTGAACCGAAATCATCCCAATTATCAGTGGTAAATGCATCATTAAGAATTACATTAGATGGATTATTACTTGCTCTTAACACAGTATAGTTAACTGCAAATGTTGCGTCATTCCAATCTAATGAAACTGTGTTATCGACTGCTGTTGCGTTGAACACTGGTGTATCAAATACTGCTGATGGTGGATCAACAACAAGTGCTGAAGATGATGTTGAGTTTGCTGAACATCCTAATCCATTACATCCAGAAATTTGATAAGTAAATACACTTGGGAAGGCAACTGACGTATCATTAAAGAAGTTTGGTGGTGGACTAGAAGCCAACACTTCTCCTGCTAATACAAATGGGTCGCCTGATGTTAAGTTCTGTCTGAATATTTGGTATTTTGTTAAATTAAGTCCTGTACTTTCAAATCCTTCACCTGAATTAAATGCTAATTCATCCCATTGTACGTCTATCTTAGTTGGTGTGTCAAAATTAGCAACTGTATTTGTAACTACATTTGGTAAATCATTTGTTAATACGCTTGCCTCATCTGAAGGATCAGATTCTGTTACATCATCTACGTTTAAAGCAGATATACGGTATGCATATTGAGTGCCTAATTCTACATCTCTATCATAATAGAAATTTACTAGTGTTCCATTAATTGATATTGCAAAGTTATCAAAGCTAAATCCGTAATCTGTATTTTGTGAACCTGAAGCAGTTCTATGTAGTTTCAAGTATCTTATATTGTCTAAAGTTTTTGCTGTTGTATGTGATACTGGGCCACAAGGAATTCCTCCATAATCATCATTAATTCCTACATTATAAACAAGGTCTTGTCCAGTCTTTGATAGAGTATTGAATAATGTTATTGTATCTGGATTTGGGCCTTGATTCTCACAGTCTTGATCTGATACTGTAAAGACTGGATTGCTATCTTCTTGAACATAGATTGCTGCATCATCTTCAAATGATGGATTTAATCCCTGATAAAAGTAGCCTGCTGTTATTCCTGTCTGTGTTTGTTGGAAGCTTGCATCTCTATCCTGTAATGTAACAAATAGTGCTGATGTTACACAAAGCCCAGCACATTGTCCATCAATTTGTTCTAACTCACTTGTCCATGTCATATTGAAGTCACCATTACCATTAGCGTCTGTTAGGTTCTGACCAAGTAGTGCGTTTAGATCAAAGAGAACGTTTGAACCTGTTGCTGAATTAGTCCAAAACATCATTCTGTCGTCAGTTACATTTACTCCAACAACGTCATCTGCCGAATCTGTACCTGATATTGTTTTAACCCATGTTAAATCTGCTGTTGCGTTTGTTGGATATGAAGAAAAGTCATCACTGAGGAATTGATTTGGTTCTAATAATGTACTTTCAACAATGGTTTCAAAGCTTCCACTTGTGGCTGTTAATCTCCATTCTTTAATATTATCAAGATCATCTCCAAGAGTAAATATTGTTAAGCCATCAGGTTTGATGTGCATACCTTCGGATCTTGTTTCATCAGTTGCTAATTGTTCAAGTGAAACTGTTGAACTAATAATCGCTGTTGAAATATCCCACGCAGTTGATAATTCGTATCTACTGATTGCATTTTCAGAATTTATGTCCTCTCTATGCAAAATTATCATTATTGTTCCGTCATCATTAAATTCTACGGTTTCTGGATTAATTACATCATCTGCTGTTGTATCTAATATTTGTCCATTGACTACTGTTGTGAAATCCCATGCAACTGTCATATTATGTCCAATAATTCTATCTGAAGCAGCTCCCGTTGTCCAATATCTTAATCCATCATCTCTCACCCATATTCCATGAGGTGCTGCATCTCCCTCTGAATCAAATTCTCCTAGATGTGTTGCAGTTGAAATATCCCAAGGAGTTGATAGTGAATAGAAGTTGATTTCATCTAGTGTTATACTTTGAACTGCCATTATTGTTCCGTCTGGTTTAAAGTGAAGATCCTGAGTTTCGTCATTTTCAGCAGAAACGTCTAGTGAAAATTCCCATACTGCTGTTGTTGGATTCCATGCCTCTGTTAATGAAAATTGGTCAATGAAATTTGGAACAATGGGTTCATTGATTACTGCATACATCTTCTTTCCATCATCTCTAAAGAACAATCCTTCTGTTTGTAATGTTAAATTACCACTTGTTAATGTATGATTTGCTACACTCACCATTGATGAAATATCGAAACCAGTTGCATTTGATCTTTCAATTTTATAACTTTGGGTTAAGCTGCTTGTTGCATTATCCCATTCTAACAATACATCGGCAATATCTGCTGTTGCGTCAAGTCCTGTTGGAATTGGTGGAGGTGCTATAATTAATGAACCAGCAGTAATTACACCTCTATCTCCACCAAGTACACCTGTGTAAAATTGATAGTCGTCTGGATTTACAGCAGTTACTCTTAGGAATTGGTTTTCACCGATTTCATTTTGAACATTACTGTTAGAGAAATTATATGTTGTACCACCAACTGTTATGTTTTGAATCATTGTAGTACCGCTTGCTGTTCCTCCATTATCAGTTACTTGCATGTAAACCAGAATTGTGTCTGTAACATTTGTAAATGCACTAGGGTCACTTGTTACTGTAATTGGGTCGAATGGTGTGTTTTGTTCACCATCTCTTGCAAGTAAAGCTCCGTTAATATCTGGTACACCACCTACATTACAGGTATCTGGATCATGTAATACAAGGCTACAATACAGATTTGGTGATGGGCCTGCTGCATGAAGACCGAACCCATTTTCACTCCACATTTCAGCGTTCCATCTATCCATTGTATAAGGAATTGGTGCAGCGTTTGGAGGGAATCCTGTTGTGTTTAAAATTATTATTTGTGTAGTAGTTCCTGCATTGTATTGACCTTCACCCCTTAGATGAATTGTCATGTTTCCTTCTTGTAAAACTGACTTTGGGAATTCTTTCCAAATGAAGAACTTACCATAAGTTTGAGGGTTTTGTGTTGTTGGGCCAGAATCCTGTCCTTGTGACCTTGAATGATCAATTACAAGACCGCTTCCGTTTGAACTAATACTTCCGAAACTTAGACCTTGTGCTGAAATTCCGTTTGTTTCTTTGTATTGCCAGTCATGAACTCCTACTGTGAATGGTATTACTTGATGTGACGCTGTTGCAGCTTTTATTGTACCTTCGTCACAATCGTATGTCATATCAATATATTTTTCAGGGTGATTTTCTAGAGAACAATTTGCATAGAGTGGAGTTGTATAACTCGCTGAAGTTTCTTGGTTTTCTTCATCTTCATTTATGCGTGCAGTCCAATTCATGTTTGCACCATTACCAGTTTCAAACTCCCATGTTGTAGAGTTTACCCATGTGAAGTTCTTAATTTGAAAGCCTTTGCTGTCTACCAATGATGTATCTCTGATTGAAAAGATGACAGTTACTATTCCAGTATCAAAGTGTGTTGAATTAATATTCATTGTAATCTCTTGTGTGTTTGGTTTAAATGCACCTGCTATTCCAAACGCTTCTGCATCTTTCCATGAATGTCCACCGAAATTATTTAAACACGTTGCTGTTGGATCTACACCTGCTTGAACTACTCCATTACTATCTAGTCCACCTTGAAATATTGTTGTGTTGAACCTATTGAATTCTGCATTACAGAACTGTACTTGTATGTTGGCAGTAGCTGTTTCTTGCCAGTCAATATGCCACTGTGGTACTGAGTTTTTTTCCAATAAATTTAATTCAGCAATATCAAATGACTTGAACATGTGTCCATCCCAACCACCTAATTCTGTTAAACCTGATTCCAATTCAATCCAATCACCATCTCCACCAGTATGTGTCATCAAAATTCCACCTTGCTGCCCTTCACTATGTTCTACAATTTGCCAAAATGGTAAACTGTCAGGTGTTGTTTGTGCAACTGTTGATGAACATGTGCCAATAACATCACCGTTCAACGCACAGATACGGTATGAATATTCTGTATTATCGTTTAATCCAAAGGCGTTAGCTCTTGAAGGATAGTTTGTTACGTTGTAATTAATGTCGATGAATCTAGTTTCGATACTACCGCCTTCACCATTTGGGCCTCCTACTGCGGTATTTGATATGTATTCAACAAGTCCAGAGCCATCATCTCTATCAATTCTAAATCCAGTTGTGTCAATCAAGTCGTGACTCCAATTTAGAATCAAAGAGTCGTCAGTGATTACACCAACTGAAAGTCCTGTCACAGCAGCAGGAGTTGGTAGTGTACCAGATATTGCACCTGTTAAAGCACTATTTGCAACATTTACAAGCCCATTACCCAAGTCTGCACCACAATTTTCATCGTTCTGTTTAATAGCTCCATTATCCCCAAATGGATGAACATTTGCAAAGTTTGATGAACAATCATCTTCAAAGAATAGTAATTCGTTAATGTCTGTAAAGTTGTAAAGTATTACATCCTCTACCTCGATTGAAGTAATGTTACCAATCAATGCACCTGCTGTACTGTTGTCTTGTAGTGAAACTATTAGTGTAATAATGTCACTTGTTGAGTGTGTCCATTCTGGTTTTATTGAAATGTCGAATGGTTCTATTGCACCTAATGAAGTTGGTTCAAAGTCTATAACACCCAATGAACCATTATTGATGTATTTTATCGGTCTGTTTTTATGGAAGTAATCTTGTCCGTCATGGTCATCACCATCTAAATCTGTATCTAATCCTGCACCAAAGAATTGTGTTTGTCCTGCTTGTAATGCATGATCTCTAACTTCTATGTGTAGTTTTGTGTCACCTAATGCGGTTACTGATTGAATTCCTCCTTGAACTCTAAAGTCTGGTAATCCACCTGCAAGTTCATACGAATGAATTTTATCATCAGTTGCTGAAATAAACATTTTACGCCCATCATCTTTGAAGAATAATCCTAATGGTACTTCGGTTGTGGTGAAATCATCACCATGTACTGCTGTTGAAATATCCCATGCTGTTGATAAATCCCATGTTTCAATATCAAAAGCTGGATTTGTTGAAACTACAAACATTGTAAAACCGTCAGGTGTAAAGAAAATATCTTGTGGTTCATCTGAAGCACCTAAATCTAATACTTGGACAAATGATTTTGTAAATAAATTAAATGCTTCAGTTAAGTCATATTCGTTTACTTCATCACCAACTAATCCAGTGACA
>Ga0209977_10000732_pt1 | contig 13376 bp, 22 predicted proteins | sample SumtaG_2_FD_183113 | JGI IMG/M metagenome (GOLD analysis project Ga0209977, IMG submission 183113) | Deep subsurface microbial communities from Indian Ocean to uncover new lineages of life (NeLLi) - Sumatra_00607 metaG (SPAdes) (version 2) | ecosystem: Environmental > Aquatic > Marine > Oceanic... | reverse complement strand
CCTTTGGCTCTCTGTCTCAACCTGAGCCATGAAAGGAGCATTGCATAACACGCGGAATAAACGACGAATTTTAAAAGGAATCGGTATGCGATAGGGACATCATAAACATTTTGGTATCCTATGATCATGATGATCATTGAAACTATTGATATCAAGAGATCCTTTCGTGCCATGATTTTACTTCCATGATGGGGGAAGGCTAGATTCTCACTGGAGATAAGGATCAGAAACCCTCCCCCAAATAAATGAAAGGGAGTTGTTAAAAAAACTACCCGTAACTAGATTCCTGATTTATCGTGACCTACGGGTATTTCGATTTCCTTTGGCAACGATCCTTTCAATATCTCCTTTGCCTCTTCCCGGCCTAAACCCTTATCCGCTATCAACAGCCTTTTCAGGGTATCGCCTACGATCAACGCGGCCTTTGATTTGAATCCTTGGGCTAGTACATCGTAATATGAAAGTGCGTTCATTGTATCCGGTCCTTTTATCCTGGTCTTCGCTGAAAGTATCGCGGAGTTAAACCAGACCCGATCAGCATCTTCTTTTGGCTCATCTCCAAGATCGAATAGGAAAGATCCGGCCTGTCTTGCCGTCTGTTTGTCTAGGGGCGCATCCTTCGATAAGGTAATCCGTTCTCTGTATCCCATCATATTCTCCCCGATAACTTTGCGTATATGATCGTTCCTACCAATGCAACAATTATTATAAAGGCGTACTTGTTAAGTGGGAATCCCCGTCCGGCGAACCATTCTTTGATCATTCGACTAACAGCCTTCGAATCTCTAGCGGTCAATATCACTTCTGGATCAACCTCGCTATTATATCTAAGTATAGGTTCCGTGTTGTCTTCCCAAAATATTATAATGTACTCCGCAATCACCAAACGCAAAATATTCTTAACCCTTTGCCAAATAGATAATTGTTTCTCGAATAATGCGTTGTCTGTTACTTCATATTTGTTTTCTTCGAAATCTATTGTATATGGAAAAGTTGAAACCCTCCTGGTTAAATGGGGGTTCATTCCTTCCCGTAATATCACGGCCTCAACTCTATACTTTCCCAATCCCCATGATTCGGTTCGGGTCTTTTCTTTCTCAGTCATATTTACACAACCGTTGAAGTTCCCATTGTATTCAAAAGATTCATAATTTGAGTTCTAAGGAATGCGGCAATAATCGTGATAAAGAATATTAATTTGAAAAGTGTCGTCGGATCAGTTAAGGGAGAAAGGAACGCCAGAAAATTTCGGACCGTGTTCTTAGTTGGGTGTCCTGTTTGCTTTAGAAAATTTATGTATATCACATTGTCCAGGTATGCCGCGCTCGGATCTGTTTCGTCTGGATCATCCTTTGGCTTTTCTAATTGAACGGGGGATGGGTTGCCTTCGAAAAAGAATATCTCTGCCCCTCTCTTTGTTTTACCGTCTATTGAAAACCTGTTAACGGCTCTTGGGTCTAGGATGTAAACACCGTTATTGAATTCTAGTTGTCCTTTGCTGGCCTTGATCTTCTTGTCGATCAAGGCTCGTCCTTTCGATAGAAAGTGAACCTTTGTTTTTGTCAATGGTTATTCTGTCCTTTCAGGCCATTCGATCCATAGCGCATAGTAGGCGATATAGATGGAAAGAATAGCCATGCCGAATCCTAGATAAAGATTTGTTGCGAAGAACTGGAGCATTAAAGCAATGCCGATTACGAATGCGATTAAATGAAGTATTGCATCCTTTTTGAGATATCCTAAAACAGTTGTGAACATGAATATTATTACCATGATCCAGATTTCTTCATTGATTGCCAAATTTCATCCACACCAACAATGCGGTTATTATCGATAAAACGATTGCGATAGGAATCCAAAAGAAACTTTCTATTATAACGGTTGGTCCTGGTCCTGGCGGTCCAGCTCCAGCCGTTCCGTTTGTGGTGACTAATCGGGATTGGAATAACCTAGGCGTTATCATGGAATCCATTGTTGTCAAATTATACATTTTGAAAGAGTCCGTATAATTCAAATCTCTTAGATCTATCGCATAAAACCCATCCAATACGGGTGTACTCCCTACGTTGCCTTCATTGTCAACCCATGTCACGTTGTCATTACTGAATTGAACGGTCATTGATGTGCCGTAAGGTATGCTAGAGTTTGTGAGTAACGTCAATCCTTGGCCTGTTGTGTAGTTTAAATAATCTTCTGTTGTGAAATATCCATCTGTTTCGTATCCACCTTCGTCGCCTTTTCCGATGGTCAAATTGTGGATATCACCCGAAATAAGTCTATTTGCTTCTCCGTTCCAATCATCAGAGACTCCATAGATATATCTGAAATTCCAATCAGAATCTAATGTTAATACAAGATTACCAATATCCCCATCTGTTCCATCTCCAGCATTTCTTAGTATTGAATTGCTATATATTCCACATACTAAACTTGTTCCACTTTTTACAATCCTGAAATAGTACCACGTATTTAATGTAGCTGGCTCATAAAAAACTAAAGTGTAAACACCATTCACACATTTTCTAAAATATATACGTGGATTTCCAGGATGCGAAGTATCAAATCCATAAAAAGATAATCCTATAAATTCATCATTATTTGCATACATATCATAAGGGTCGTCTGTTACATTAGCTAAAAGCCAAATATACATTCGGTCATTTCCCGCTGTACCCGAATTATCTCTTGCTCTAGCTTCTAAATCATGAGTAAAATCTTTGAAATAAGCAACGCCATAATCATACGTTACATAATGATGTTTATCATTAGCACCTAAACTTTCAACTACAATAATATTATTTGACACAGTAAATCTATTATTTGCGTCATTTTCCGTGTATGTACTATAATTCTCATAAACAATACCGCCGCCCATTTCCGTGTAATTTAATTCCATGCAGTCCAGGGTTTGGTTGTTGATCACGTTGACGGCAACAGAAACATTATCGTCGTTCTCAAAATCATCAGTGAATTGGCCTAGGTTCTCGTTCTCTTCTCCATATCCAGCACTCTCGGTGAATGGGATAATTGGAAATACGCTTAGAATTAAAATAAAGAAAATCGGGATGATCCTTGCCTTCGAGTTCATCATACAACTATTCTACGCAACTCACTTAATAGAAATACGCCTGAGAAAATCCCCAAAACTGTCATAATCCGAACAATGATCGAGAAATTATCCGGCAATCCCCATGATTCCGAACCGGTAACAAGGCCAGCATACCAAGACATGAAACTAGCCACGTTGGGGGATTCGGACCACGCCATATCTTGGGCTAGTGTCAACGTTAGTTCTCCGTCTATCTGTGTGGCTCTCGTAATATTGCCCTCCTTTTGTGGATCTGTTATGAACAAAACATATCCTGTCAAAGCATGGATCTTGGTCCAGTTGTTTTTAGAATCCCAATGATCTATAATTGTTTCGTTTCTTATGGCCTTTCCCCCGATATCCTGCCAGTTGAAATCTATCCACTGATTCCAATTAAAAAAAGGGGCGCGTATCTGGCTACTTATTGAATCCCCAAATATTGCCCAATCATTCCACTGAAATCTTATTATTGAATCGTTCAACGTGAATTCCGTATAAAATCCAGCGTTAAACGATATGTTATGCTCGTCAAATTCTCCTAACATAATTCCTGAAGCATAAAGATCAACGATATCAATGGCAAGTTCATATCCGCTATAATCTATTGCGGTTATTGTGAACGAATAAGAAAAATAATGAAAAAATATAGATACTAACAGCATCGTAATCGCGATCTCTTTCGGATCTAATCCCATTTATATCAGCTCTTGAAGACATCTTTCAACGCTATGGCGGCCCCCCAAGACAAAACCAGGGATAGGGCCGTTCCGGTCCATATTGGATACCATTCAATATACGTGAAAAAGAAAGTGAAAATTAAGCCTGTTAAGGTGATTCCAAAGCTCCCCCCCTTTTTAGGTGTTGCAAGGCCAGCCATTAAAACGAATACGAATGTGAACAGCAAGGCCAGCATAACACCGGCCTGTGAGGTTGTCACTCCAAGAACAGGCGCGACGGATGCTAACCAATCTTCCCAGACCATTGTTAACAAAAAATAAGGGGTAGGTGGTTCTATTTAATGGCTCTTGAAGTTTTACATATAAATTAGGGACCAAAGGATCGAAAGACCGCATAGAGAAACGAATAAAACCATTATCCATCTGCCTGTTCCGACTCTCGCCAACATTGCGAAGGTGGGGGTTCCTAGAAACATGATCATTCCAATTACGAATACGAATGTTTTCCATCGGTTCTTTGTCAAGGCTTCTCCGTATTCATCTGTTTGGGGGTCTTCAGGATCTACGCCTAACAAATCATCTATTTTGTCTTTCGCACATTCTAATGTATCGCATGGCTCATCGTCAACCAATGTTCCGTTTGGATAAACGATAAAAAACCATTGTTGATCACCGGATGTTGGCGCATCGTCTGGGAGATATGAAATCTGGGTTGCATTTCCGTAAGAAACATCCGCGGCCTTAATGTAAATATTCTGGAAAAGGTTCTCGTAGGTATAGCTCGTGGTTGGGCTAGGCCAGTAAGCGGCGGCCTCTGCCCTGTAAGTATAAACGAGATATGGGCTTATCATTTGTGAATTATTGAATACCCATGCCTGGACATAGGGTGTTCCGGCTGACATATTCCATTCGATGTGGGTATAGAATTCTTGTGTGGGGGCTGGAATTGGCATACTGTATAAACCAGGATACCAAAGATTGCTACTTTCAAAAACTACAAACCCGATCCTAAAGTAATTATCGGTTTGTGGGTCATAATCGAATATACAGAAGGCTATTATTGCTTCGTTTGCATCCTCATAAGATCCAACAGGTCCAGGGTCTATAACCTGTTTGCCCATCGACCAGAAAGCTAGAAAAGGATCATTGTTTGCAGATCCATCGTCCAAATAGTGTAGTTTCCATGAGAATGTTCGGTTGCCCCAATTTTCAACTGAATGGTTATGGAGTCCGGAATAATATTGTGCCAATCCATCGTGTATCAGGTTCTTTGAATATAGATCTAAATATGTCGAATTAATAACGGTCATTACATTTAGATTATCAGTGTGGCTGTGCCAATCAGTAAAATCTACCCAATTTAAATTTCCTAGGCCGTAAATAGTTGCGGTCCAGATATCGATTCCTTGCGAAGTGTTGACGTATTCCCATTCGTAAACATCTGTATCATTGTAAGGTGGTGGGGCATTTTCGCTAGGGGTTGGGGGGGTTTCATCCCAATAAATTTCTAGTCTTGGTCTGTAAATGATATTATAATCTATCGTTGCAAATTCGCGCCTAGGCTCCCCGGAATCCGCTAGAATTATGAAGGCCAGGGAATTTCCCGGCCTCCATCCATATCGCGATATTATTTCCTGAACGATGTTGGTGACTGATACGGTATGCCAGGAGTTGCCGTTTACTTCCGAGACATTCCAAACAACGTTATTCGATGTATATGCTCGCGTGAAATCTCCAGAATTGTTGAATGCGTATGCGTCATTCTCATCGACTCCATAGATCGTTACGAGAACAACACCGGGATCGTATGTGTGGAATGTTCTAACGGAGAGTGTCGCATTATTTATCTTGGCATCTTGGGGGATATCTAGGCTTCTGAATCTCAAGCCATTAATGATATCGGTGGTCGGACTTCTCAGCCTCAAATATGGGGTGTCTCTAAAATGGTTGCCAATAGCGGTTATGAATCCATCATCGTTTGTGGCCGTGGGATAAAATGTTCCGGTATCTCCCAAACCGCTTTTTATTTGGAGACTTGCGATCAGGGTTGCGATTACGATGAAACAAAGAACCTTTTTTCTTGCTTTCATGTCCATCATTTAATCTAGCGGATACAGGTTTAAAAAAATATAGGGGTTTTCCTGTTACATCTCTTCGAACATTGAAACAACCGCGCTCGCGCCGATGCCGATCACGATGAAGACCCAGATCAGGGGCAGTAATTCAATGAGGCTCCTGGCGGGGCCAGTTATGTTGTTCGCTATCCGGTTGGTTACATTCGTGGAATTCCACAGAACCCCATAAACATGATCTCCAATCGTAGGGGTTAAGGAAAGGCCGAATATGATCATAAGGAATACCAGGAATAACGAGCCTATGTCCATTTCTCCGCGTCTGTTCTTCAAAAACCCTAGAGTTCGCACTTTAGATCAGATATGGCTAAACAGATTGGCTATTTAAGAATTTAATAAAAAAGTAGGGGGTTTCGGTCCCTTCATCGGCGGTTCTCTTCAGTTTAGAGGATTTGTTAAAGAGTTGGCTACATATCCTCGAACATAGACACGACCGCGGCCGCGCCGATGCCGATCACGATGAAGACCCAAACGAGAGGTACTAGCTCCAAGAGGTCCGCGGCGGCCCCCGTGATATTCCCACCGATGGCAGTGGCCACCGCGTCACCCACGGTCGGGGTAAGCGCAAGAGCGAAAATTATCAGGAGGAAAGTAAGGAACAGGTTGCCGATGTCCATATCTCCCCTTCGTTTCTTCAGCTTTATTTTCCACATGGCTGATCCATGTTGATCTTTTATGGGGTAATATATAAAACTACGTCACTTTTATCTGAGTGCATTAAGAACTTCATGGCCTGTTAATGCTAAAACGATGAATAATAATCCCATGTGTAAGAGATCGTAGACTTCAGCAAGCCAGATCACCATTAAACTCGTTGATCCGCTTGCTAGTTGTAATATGGCATCATAGAACGGTGTTAGTGTGAACAATAACATAATTGAGATAAGAACGCCCCCAAATATCCTTTGTCCAGACTCCATCTCATGGATATCTTAACACATATCTTATAAAGGTCTAACCCTACTTTCAAATTGCTTGCGCGCTAGATGGTTTGTGCTTGATCTCGCTCATTGTCTTTGCGCGCGGCACTAAAGAGCCGTGGGGTTGGGGTTGCCATGAGCCTCAACCCCTATCTTACAATACCTGAAAAAGAAAAAAATGGCCTGAGCCTCCTGGCAATGAAGGCCACAATCAAAGAGTGCCAATGAAAAGGGGTGTAACTCCCCTTTGAGGCACTATAAAAAATTATTTTGTGAATTGAATAGTGATTAACAATAAGGATTTTTGTTCCTTCTATTCTTAAATATTAGTCTTCGTTGAATGTATTGGAGATAAGGAACGATGAATAATAAGTGGCTATTCGTCTTTGTGCTAGTCAACGGTTTTGTTATTTGGATATCGTCTTTTACTTCTCACCCTTTGAATTACGTACTGGCATTTATGGGTCTTGTTGGCCTCATTATATCATTCACGAATATTCTTCTTCCGGTAGAAGATAGAATCCCGTAAATTCTATTCTATTCCTTCATCTTTGAGAGCTTTAGTTAGAGCCTTCTGGACCTTGATCTCTTCTTTCTCTAGGTTCCTAAGTCTGGATTGAATTCTCATTTGTCCGACTTTGCTCATCGTCTGCCTTAATGCTAGTTGTTCCTTGATAGCCATTTTTGCCAGCCGTGCGTATTCCCTTCTGATCGGGTAATATACTTTATAGATCTCATCTGGGATTCGGCACGAATATTTATCGTAAAACCGCTTATAGACTCCGTGTTTCTTCAGGTCTGGCGATTTCCAAGGCTGATAACAGATTGCGGTCCGCGAATATAGTTTTGTGGGGGTATCTCTGCCCCCTTCGCGCTTTATGATCTTGATCCTTCGCATTCCTGGCATCTTGGATATCTTCGAGAGAATCCACGACGCGCTAGGAGTGGTTAAAACTAGGTTGTTATAGTCCGTTCCGACAACGTTCATGTACTTCTGAATTGCAACCATAAGAGGATCGGACCAATCAAGGGAGAAAAGCCACATCCCGGCATCGTCCCAGATAAAGAAAGGTTGCCTTTCCTCAACGTTTAGCCACTTTTCTACGTTCTCGGCTGGATGCCAACCCATGTAAGGCTTCATTGCATCCCATGTAACCGGATCACCATAGAAGTAATCCAATACCTGAAAGCCAGCCTTCATGACATAGGCCGATTTCCCTATCCTTAGCGGTCCCTCGATTATCCATAGGGTGAAATCGTCATATCTAAAGTTCTTACACATCCTCTGAGCAAGGATCAGACTTGGTAATTCCGGCATTATTGTTTAATCTCCCAATTATCGTACATGTGACACGAACTGCATGGGTCTAGCTCTATTGATAGATTCTCCCAATGGCAGTTATGACAACCCTTTTCATTCGTTGGATTCAAGTCGATGTCACACACTCCCCTAGTACTTAGATCAGTTAATAGAGGTCATATAAAACGTTATTTTCGCCCCGTTTTCGAAAAGGGGCATCTTTTTTCTCTCAGCCCTCGTTTTGTCCAATTACTTACTCCCGGGAGAAAGATTCCTCTGCCACAGGTCCGTTTTACCGGACATAAACAGGACATTGGGGATACTGAAAAAATAGGTTTGCTTTATTTCTCACACCGGGAGTAAGGATCACCCTTCTAATGTCCGAAATATCATCGAACAATTCTCGTACGCGGCCCGCGCGGGCCGCGTCGCGGGCCGCGGTCCAAAACAAACCAGAATATCAACGCGATTAAACAAACAAAAGGTTCTAAGCGATCATGATTTCTGAATGTAAACATTCGAAAACATCGAATATGTCCGTTTTATTTCGTATAGTTTTTAGACCCCTGAAACGCTTTTCTAATCCACCTTCTCAGTTAGACTACCCTTTTTGTCGCGCGTTCGCGCTCGTACGGATTTATTTCCATCGCGCGGATTCCCTCAACAAATAGGAAAACACCAAAACCGGCAAAGACCAAAATGACGATGATAATAATTATAACCTGTATTCGATTCATATTGTCACTTCTCTGAGACTCTTTCCGCGAACCTCTATTCCTAAATATTTTAATTGATCTACAAAAGCCTGGGCCTTATTTATTGTTGGTTCCGGCAATCCACATTTCTTTGAATCGTATCCGAACCAAACATATTCAAGACTTGATTGGGCATGAAGATTAATTAACCACATTATAAAATTTATACGGTTGAATTTTAATACTGGTTCTATTGTCACCACTTTTCTAGGATAATCTAATTCATAGAAATCTTTGAATCTCTTGGAGGGAAGGGGAGCCTTCGATATCTTCTCGTAACCCCTATCTAAATTCGTTTCTAACGTGGTCAAAAGAATAACTCTATCACTGTTGGCATTGAACCAATCAAGATATTTGTTGAAACATTTCGGGTCTTTGCTTTGGAAATAATATGTCTTCTTGGTCCTTGGCTTACTTCTGTCAATGGCTTTGAATATCTCCCTAACATAAGATTCTTTGCAAAACGAGATATCCCCCGTTCCGCAAACAAATATTATCTGTTCGCTTACTCTCGGCACGCTAGGAATCCGACGCAACCTTTCCGGGTGATAGTGGGGCGTATAATGGAAACATTCATTGCATCTGATTCGCCATGCCACTCTTTTTAAAATCCTCTTGAAAGAAGGCTCACAATAAACACAATCAAAAAGGCAACCAACAAAAGGATTCCAAGTTTTAGTATTCGGATACATATTGCTAGACGTTTTCAAAAGTTTAAGATCCTCCTAAAATGTCGTTTTTCTAAATCAATACGCCTTTCCTCATAGGCCGCTTTCATTTTCTTGACTATGCTTTTATCTTGTATGGCCTCTAATAACTCAGGCCAGAACCTTTCCCAATCTTCCAAGATGAATTCGTATTTGAAACTCATTGTTCTTTCTTCTCCGCTTGCTCGCCATTCTCCTTAAACTCTGAAATTATCTTATCTTGTTCAATCACAGTTTTAGCGAGTGCCTCATATAGAATTTTCAGCTTCGCAAGCCAAATATCCATCTCCACAACTGGGTAAAAGTAAAACTTGGCTCTCTGTTGATAGTGCGGTGTTGGATAACCCTCTCTCAATGGTTTTTGATCCCAGATGTAAATTATTTTTTCAGTCATTCGCTGTTTTCTCCATACTCTGATTCTCGCTCGCGCGCTCACTACACGCATCGGCTCGCATACACTCGCCATAATCCACAGCGTTACAATCTTCTGAACCGAAACAATCAACGAATGTGCTTAACTCTATGATTCGTTCAATGGGGGGTATCAACATAATAATTGGCCTTTCAAGTTTGCACATCCAATCCCATACCAAACCGGCAATCTCATTAATCTTTTCTAACTTCTCTTTGTCATTCATATTTTCCCGATCCTTTCCATGAGCGCGCGAACCATCAAATAAGATCCTATTCCGATACACATCAAAAAAAAGGCGATCCATAACTCCAAAGAGATCTTGCTTAAACTTATTCCATTCATTCTAATTCTTCCCGCACGCGCGCAACAGGCCAGAACGTTAAGATCCAAAAAACAACAGACCAAAAAACAGGCGTTCCGATCATGCCAAACATCGAAAATTCGATCCATTGATTGGGAGTTGTTAAACAACCCCAAATCTGCCCAACCGTAATAACGGGAATAGGCCAACCAAATTTATAGCCATTGAAAATAAATGGGTGTCCCTCTTCCGTGCAATAATCCCAACCGACAACTTTTGATTCTACGGGATGCCCACCTAACTGTAATAATATTCCGACAATGATCGCCAACTTGATTATGTTTTTCATTCTTCTAGCTCCATATCCGTCGCGTTCTCCTTTCGAAGTTTGTGGATGCGCCAATCCTGGTCACAGGGTTCGCAATGATAGACGATCCTCATGTTGAAAACTTTCTTCATCGGCTCGCCACATTCAGGGCATCGAACCGGCTCTAAAATTCTCACGTATCCGCGCTTGCCCCGATTTTTTGGCATTATAATTTCATGCTCCTGTATTACTCGCTAGGAATAAATCTGAAAGTATAGGCATATCTAAGAATCCATTCAGGATAAATATTTTTGAATAATATTTCGAATTGCCCAGACGTATAACCCCCTTCAGCTATTGCGTCCGAAACAGATATCCCCCAATCACTATATTTTTCAACTCTCTTTTTCGTGATTAGAATACGCCCCTCTTTGATGGCCTTCTTTCGCCCCTTGCTGATAGCGTAAGTATTGCCTACACTGTAATTTGGTGATTTTCTCCGCGTCTGGGTCTTGGTCCCATCTATAATCTTTTCAATATGACCCGGAACAGAAAAAATCATAGCTTCATTCCTCAGAACACACGCGCATTTTGGAGGGGTCAAGATCGGTTTTTATGCGGTTACCAATAAGCAGTGTTACTAACCAGTGTTGAATGACACCGCCGCATTGCTTACCCTTTCTCCTATGCGCGCGCGACATTATTAGAACCTCGAATGAACTTCATTTTGTTGTAAATCCCTTGATTAAATGAGTGAGGATCATAGCGAAAGCACTCAGCGATAAGGCACCGAGAATATACATTGAACTCTGAGGATATGTTTTTCCTTGCGGTCCTGGCTCTCCCTGAGATCCTTTAGCTCCTTTCGGTCCTGTTATACTCTCGCCTTTGTCACCTGGAGGACCAATTAAACTTTCTCCCGGCTCTCCTTGCGGTCCTTCCGGTCCTGGCTGGCCTTCAGGACCAACCACGGAATCCCCCTTATCGCCTTTATCTCCCTTCTCACCCTTCAAAGACTCAACGAATTCAACAGATAAATCTTCCCACCAATCCAGCCGCGGAACAACACTCTTGATATTATAGAAAAACGTCTTCTTTCCTATCGTTCCTTCGTTGTCATAAACCCAGATCTGCACAATATGGCTTCCCTTAGTGGCTCGCTCTTTCGGGGGATAAAACGAAAACCTCCAACGATGCTCATATTTGCCAGCCGCTATCTTTGCATCAGCCACACCGTCTTTTATCGGGATATCATCCCAGAAAACATATAGATACCAAGGCTTAGATCCAGCCAGGGGCGTAGTCGTTACAAACATAACGATGGGGGTTGCCGTGCTACCTTCGTATGGCATGTGTTCGACGTTCAGGGTGAATTCAGTTGAGCAAACGGAAGGAATGGAGATCGCACATAAGACGATCACAAATAACGCCAAATATCTAAACGTCATTTTATTTTTCTCCTTTAATTATTTTCTGTAATTTACCGTACCATTCGCCTATTTCGTCTTTTGTTATCCAGGCATATTGGAAATCGTTCGCATGATTTTCGATGTTTTTGAGAATCTTTTTGTCACGCGTGGGCAACTCGTGGATAGCTTTGAGAATAAGAAGGCCAACAACATAACCCACGGCAATTATTATGTGGATAATTGCCCATCCAACCCTTAGAACCTCGTTTTCTCTTATTATGGGGTTAAATAATGCCATTGATAGAGAAAGGACCAAAATAAACAATGGGAAACTATCGCTGAATTTGATTTTCATTCTCTCAGCCCCAATTCCTTCGCGCATCTCTCCCGTGCCTCATCTGAAAGTGCCTCTCTCTTCTCCTTGTAAATCAGAAGTTCGATATCATAAGAAAAATCCCCACCATACTGAATCAGATCATCTCTAGTAAGTTTGTGCTGTATTTTTAGATGGGTTTGCAATTCCTCAAGGCTTTTGTATTCCCCGGCCTCACACATTCGACATTGAACGCTCATGCCGTTTCACGCCTGGATCTGGATCTTGAATTCCTTGTGGTCTGGATACTCGGCAATTCTCGTTTCGCCATCTGTTACGATTGTAATTTTCTGGGGTCCACTTGTCCGATCAATTATCTCATGTTCAACGTCTGGATCTATCAGATCCTTGTATTCGTCTTCGCCTATCGTAACCGTATATTTCTTTTTTCTTGCCATTTCCCTTATCTCCAATAACCTTCATTCGGTACTGATATTTAAGACTAGAAGGAACGCAAATTCTTAACCTTGCTCACTGGTCAACAACGAAAATTAATCTTTCTAGCTTGTCTTTGACTCGCGGAAGTAAGGCTTTTACTTGTCGCGCGCGAACGAACTCAAAAGTATCTAGTTTCTGAACGCGCCCATGAAAGAAAAATCCGAAAACCATCGCTAAACCACTCAACGGGCGTTTGAACATGATCATAACCCCCCTGGCTATCGCATAGGATGGATGATAGCCTAAAGCGTACATTCCGCGCCCTCTGCAATACATTTTCCTGGTGTTCTTTCTTCCCTTTCTGGAGTAAGATATTACCTCATTGAAATGTTCAACTTTGTAACCCTCCATTGAAGCCTTTGAACAAAGCCACGATTCCCAACCAGGATTAATAGGATAATTCATTCTGTTGAACTTCTCCCAAAACTCGACGTTAACAATCCTTCCCGATCCTCGCGGCGCACTAGAGGGCTGGCCTTGGATCAAACCACTTGCGATCACAATCTCATTTCCCATCTTGTTAATGATGGATTCGACATAATCAGGGGGTATTT
>Ga0209977_10000731_pt1 | contig 13419 bp, 19 predicted proteins | sample SumtaG_2_FD_183113 | JGI IMG/M metagenome (GOLD analysis project Ga0209977, IMG submission 183113) | Deep subsurface microbial communities from Indian Ocean to uncover new lineages of life (NeLLi) - Sumatra_00607 metaG (SPAdes) (version 2) | ecosystem: Environmental > Aquatic > Marine > Oceanic... | reverse complement strand
ATCTTCCTAAAGGGAATGGGAAAAAAGGAGCACCTATTTGTATGGCCTCAAGAAAGTGAAGCCAACGTAACCATAACCGCAGTTAAACTCGATAATGCACTTAATCCGCTAACGATACGCGTGAAAAATTTGGATGGAATATCTCTTGGTCAGGCCTCAACCTCCACACCGAACGGATTCGTTACTTTGACGGTCAAACTTAATTAGCCAACAAGAGCGCGCACAAGCGGTGATGCGCGCCAAAGACATTCTCTCGTCACCTTTAAGCACCACTCACAAACGTTAAAAGGTGAAAGCTATATATGTTTAAAATCCATAAACTCCTATAGCTACTATAGCTAACAAGATAAACTCTCATAATGAAAGGTGAATGAATGATAGATCAGCATCAGAAGGCATATCTATACATTGCTGTGGCCGCACTATTTTTAGTAATTAACGGATACATTAAGGGCAACCCGATAATCCCCCTATGGTCTGAACCCCTATTGAATGCGATTACTCAGATAGTCACGATAGGCTCATTCATCATTGGGTTGGTGAATTACATAGCAAACTTCGGACACGAGTGGACTAAAGATAACGTTGTGAAACCCGTGAGTAGGTCGGTTAACTTCATCACATTGGCCTGTTCAGACAAAGACATTTCAGAGATCAAAAGTAAGATAAAGGCCCTTAAAGAGGAGATGGACAGTGACAAGAGTTTTTGGGAGGAATTTTTTGGCTAGATACGAAAACAGTTGCTTAGAACAGCAAGTGCAATAATAAGGGCCACGCGCGCGCGGTCATTCTTCATCGGATTCCAGCCACTCCAATCTTTCTCTACCACGCTGCGTGAGACTATAGCCCCGAAGTTTTCCCTGCAGTTTTCGTCTGCTCAGGAGGCCCATGCGGTGGTATTTCAGTAGGAGCATGCTCGAATTTTCGGGGGTTCTCCCCGTGATCAGGCTGATCTCCATGGACGTTAATTCTCCTATCGTTTGTACTGCGGCCAGTATCTCTAATTTGGCTTGGTTGTACATGTTTGTTCCATGGTTTTCATGAAATCTAAATCCTTGCATAGTCGTTGATTTGTATAATTTTGGACGAATTCTGAGAACAAAAGATGATAGTTCGAGTGAAATATTGACTCAGAGGACGACTATAGTCGGAATGTGCATGGGATGCACGAACTCCCTGATTCAAAGTAATGTTCTTAAGCCGTTCTACGTACTTTATACCCATTTAGTGGTTCTCTTCGCCGTTTAAAGGTTCTCTTTCGCCGTTTAATGTTAAACAGGCATTATTTTGGGGCATTCTTATTAGGAACTCCGTTTTTAATTATAAAGAACGTGGGAACATGTCCGAGGACGACGACAAAGCCGTGAATGCTGCCCGGCTCTACGCGGAGGACGCCACATTTCAGTCTATAGCCGACAAGCTTGAAACGTCCAAGTCCCACGCCCAGGTCCTTGTGAGACGTGGAATCGCCCTCCTCGAATCGGAAAAGATTGAACCCAGCGAACTTATCGATGATAACCCTGGTACCCATTCAGATTTAGAAACGTATCCTCATCAAAATCAATATGTGTTCCCTCCTCAAGACCACAGATCGGGGAGCTACATTCTGGAGACTTCAGGAATCGGACGCAGAGTACTGCTTACACCCAAAGACATCATGATATTTGACCTATGGAAAGGGGCGGGGTTTCAAGGCGATCTATCGGACTTCATCTCAGACTCGATTAATTTTATGTATGAGGCAAGAAGACCACGCGAGAGAATGAATTATTAGGTGATTGATGTGCCGAAGAAAAAGAAAGATACTTTAACGCCTCCTGGTAGGCGTCAACGTGCCTATGAACTTCCCAATCTAGTCAATGTCCAAGGTTCTCCAGATCTGGTCCGGCAGATCGAAGATGAAGCTCTCAGAGACCTATCAAGCGAATACAGGCAATTGCGCGTCGAGGAAATGATAAGCAAAAAGAGAAGGCAACTGGAAAAATCTGATCCAACTTCAGCTAGCTCTATGCCAATGCGTCAGATCGAGGACGACGCCCTCAGAGACCTATCAAGCGAATACAGGCAATTGCGCGTCGAAGAGATGATCCAGAAAAAGAAGAGACAGCTGGAAAAAGCCTCACCATCCTCCGACATCTCCCTTCAAAGACAGAATCTTGACCTGGTGACAACGATTTTCAAGCTAGCCAAAGAACTCCAGCCCCAACAAGGCAAGGATGACACCATAGAATATGTCAAAATGTTCAAAGACCTACTCATAGAATCAGCCAAAATCCAGAACCAGGGAAGCAGAGGCCCATCCTTCTTCGAAGCCATAATCACAGACCCAAACCTATACCAACGAACAAAAGATATATTCGGAAAACCCAACACCGCCACCTCCGAGTTTGACCTAAAAATCGAGGAACTCCGAGGAGAACGCACGATGATGATGAGAAAATGGGAACTCGAAGCACAAAAAGAGGAATGGAAACGACGTGCCGAGGAAACCCGAACCGAAAACCTGATACAGTTTTTCGGACCCCTCGCCGCAGCAGCCATGGGACCAGCATCACAAAAAGCACGAGAACTCGGACAAAAACACGCATCAGCACACAACCCATCCAGCTTCATGCCTCCCACCGTGATGCCACAGTTGAACGCTGTCCAGCTCATGTGTTCATGCGGATACCAAGGCGTAGAACAGCTGACGGACCCCCCTCAGACCGAGATCAAATGCCCCGAGTGTGGAATCATGCTAAACGTCAACCCACCCTTAACCCCCGAAAAAGAGGAGAAGAAAGATGAGCCGTATATATGAAGAAATAAACACCCACCTCCTGGTGGCAATCCTGAAAGCCCAGATCGAGATATTGAACCGGCTGAACGGGCCCTATACACTGGTGGCCAGACCACCACTCAAAGTCTACACACCAATCGAGGAGGATAACCGATGAGCACCGTTTGGCCCAGAGAAGAGGTTAAGCCTCCAAAAAACGCCTACCCTCCATGGCTCGCAGCCCAACTAAGAGGCGAAAACGTTGCCGTACCCCAGAGCGTCATAGATAAATATTATCCTAAGATAGAGCCAAGTCGGCCAAGTCCTCCACCTAAGATCCATGGCGACCATGGGGAGGTTCCCGCCAAGTATGTACCCCCACCCATAGTAGTCCAACAAAGACCCAAAATACTCGTGAAGTTTAAAGTCCTCAGCGTCTCGGATCGCCCGATATTCGGATTCTCCATCAGGGCAAACGATGAAGACTTGACAACGGATGCGAAAGGCGAAGCCCAGATAATCGTATATCAAGGACACGACTTCACATGGTCGACAGGGCGAGAGTCTGGCTGGTCGATTCCGGTTGGCGCCAAGCGCCGCTTGAGGATGGTCGGCATGGTTCCGATAGCTCAGACGTTTCCCATAGGGGCCTCAACAACCATACTGATCTTCCCGGAATCTGGGGAATACAAATTCAACGGGCAAAACTACGCTCAGACAATTACATACGCCACGTCTTGAGGTATGAAAACGGTCGCTCGCGTAAGAGAATGAGTGGTAATGTCCAGCTATTCGGATGCTCTAGCCCAATCCGAGGTCCTCGAGGATGTTAGTGACGAGAATCTTATCCATTATTTCATGCCTGAGCTCGTATTGATAGAAAGTGGTAAAAGGGCGACGGATCTCTTGCCCGTTTCGGTTATTTCGTCTTTTATCCGTATCGGCGTTTTCATAAATAATAAAGGGCCTAAAAATTACACCCTATCAGATAAGGCATTAAACATTATTCAAGAAGGCTCTTGACCGCGTGCGCTAGGGGGTTTTTTCCTTTTGAGTAACTGGTTTGAAGGGCTCTAGGCCATATTTTTCAAAGAGGATTCGCAAGGCGTCTCTTATGGCCTCCTGTTCACTTGAGAATATTCCCCGTTCAACCAATCTGGTCAAGTTTTTTATATACGGTGCTCCGAGGGTCACGCTGAAACGTTTCTTAACGATTTCGGCTGTCAACTTTTATTCCATCCTTTTGAGCGTGCGCGTGAAATACACGTTCGCGCAACCTATATGCTACGTTTATGTACGTTTTTTGTCTATAAATGTCTATTCATCAAATATGTCGACCACGCTCGTGCGCGCGGGTGGCTGTTTAATCCTCTTCAGCTTCTCCAGGGCAGCCTCCCGGATGAAGGCTCCAACGCTTGGCCAGTAGCCAGATTCGTTTATAACCGTCTGTATGTCCTCGGCGAGGTCCCTCGGGACTGAGACTGTCTTCCACTTGACTTTAGGTTTCTTTTCTCTTGTCAGCCTCTTCATCCACCTGGTCGCGCGCGGTTGTAAAAAAGGGGGGGTTAGATTACGGTGAAGGTGCTACGGAATCCACTATTAATATGATGTGCCATATGCCTGCCTCTGAAGTAAAGGAAACAGTCGCTTGAGGAGAATCCCCTAATCTGTGACCATTTGAGGATGACCCAATTACGTGTAGTCCTGATCCATCAGGTCGCTTAGCCTCGAAGTGATAGCTCCAGAACCATCCCTGATATGTTCCATCGTCTGCAACTGTCACAGTCAAGTCTACGGATTGCCCCTCTACGATGATGAGATCGGTTTCACCGTTAAACGTACAAGTCTCTATGGTATCATTCCAGCCATTCAGATACCTAGAGCTTAAGTCAATAGTCGTATTGGATTCGCTGTAAGTTCCCGTAGGAGGAATTGTAGAGAAGGTTGCATGAATTCTGTAGCTCATCTGCACATCATAAAATGTGTGTTCAGTCATGCCGAAGGTAAAGATGCTGAGAAACTCATCTATCACCAAGTCCGCAAGCTCATAGCCAGGATCCGCAGTAATGGTGAATGTCTGATCGTCTCCCTCATATACAGTAATTTTTCCTAGAGGGCTTATTGTGCCTCTGTCTCCAGCTGAGGATATTATCGTATATTCTGATACTTCATTCCATACTACACCATCAATAACGAGTGCGATCGTGTAAAGCTCGGCACCTGCGCTCGGTATCCATGTATATGGGGTGATATCATGTGTTTCGTAGTTCCTTAAGTCACTGAAGATACCAGAGATTATGGGCTCCACTATGGTCCCCTCGGGAAGCTCCAGGGCCAGGGAGAAGGCACCCGTTGCCTCGTAAATGGAATTATGAGGTCGAGTGTGCCAGATCGAAATTTCCACGTTATGTTCTTGGCCTATGTACCCTGAGCCTGTCACCGTCACGGAGGCATCTAACCAAAGCGGAAGATCCTCTAGTGTGATTGTGTCAGTCAGCTTGAGGTTATCTATGGAGAGATCGAGTTTATCGAAACTAAACCATCCATTAGAGGCGAGGGCTATGCCGGATATTGTGATACCTGAAACGATGGTGATCGCTATTAGCATCTTTTTCTTCTTATCCATTGCTTGCGCCCATTTCATGAAACGATTCATCTTCCGTCATCTGGCAGGCTGAAAATAAAAAAGGGGGATAGAGTTGTTTGAAGTCGGCTAGTTAGATGCATCAATAATGTAAAGTATCAGCGTGTATGTGCCACCAGTAGGTGCTGTGAAGGTGTCTACAAGAGTAACTTCCGCCCCAGCAGGAATAGTTACTGCCCTCCAGTCATCCCAAGCGACAAGCGTTATTCTCTCTTCGCCTATCTGTGCGTAAATATGGTACTTTATATTAGAATAACCAGTAGAAACTGTGTTTATTACATTCCATTTAGTTACAGCCTCTTGGCCTGAAACTAAGACTACAGGTAGTTCTACATTGTCAATTCTGACAGAAGTTGAATCAGTAAAGTCTGTAACATCCGACTCGAATTCAGAGCCCACAAAGTTTACAACAGTCGATATGAAGGTTGCATGTATCGTGTGAGCCGTAATAACGTTCTCGAAAAGGTGACTGGATACGGCACCGACGCTTACACTGTCCACCAATACGTCATCGATCATATATTCTGTATCCGGTGTGATTGTGTAAAACTGGGATTGTCCGTATGGTACGGCTGTTGCTCCAGGGGGGGCTATTGATCCGCCCGTGCCCGCGGTGGCAGTTATTGTGTACTCGATTGCAGAGAAGGTTGCATGTATGGCCCAGTTTTCCTGTACATTCTCGAATAGATGGGTGAATACGTATAGGTCGAAGGTCTCAATGTAAACTTCGTTTACCAGTATATCCTCTATCACATAGCCTTCATTTGCAGTTATGGTGAATGTCTTGTCGTCTCCCTGCACTACGGAAACTGCGCCAGAGGGACTTATCGAGCCTCCCGTTCCAGCTGAGAGCGTAATTGTGAACTCGGTAGCTATGGTCCAGACAACGTTGGTTAGGCTGAGTACGATGTCATATGTGTCCGCATCGCTCGTAGGCGTCCAGTAATAAGTGGGGGCATTAAAGGGAATCGCGTTCCGCATATCTATGAAAGAACCTGAGGTTATGGGCTCCACGACAGATGCTCCCAGCTCCAGGTCGAGGGAGTAGTCCCCAGAGGCCAGCCACGTACTTGAGTGTGGCCGGTTCTGCGTGATTAAAATGTCTACGGAATGTTCTTGCCCCGTGTATCCTGGTCCTTCGACGAACACGCCCGCGGAGAAGTATTCGGGAAGATCGGTCAGTGTGAAGTTGTCTACCATCCTTCTGTCGCCCTCCTCAAGGCCAGAGAAATTGGGGGTCCAGTTAAACCAGCTATCAGAGGCGAGGGCTACACCGGATATTGCGATAACTGAAATGACGGTGAGTGCTATTAGTAGCTTTTTTCTCTTATCCAAGTTGGTGAGTGCTATTAGTAGCTTTTTTCTTCTTTCCATTGTACGTTTATGTACGTTTTTTGTCTTTAAATGTCTTGCGTTTCAAATACACTTTCAGGTCACTTAAAGGTAGCGTGAAAATGCATAACTTTTAAGCGGTGGCGCGCGCGCTGCTCCTATTCAGAAAATTACCCTGTGTCCATCATGAAAAAACGCGTTTTCATCCATTATTACACCGAGTTTTGAGGACAACCTCCAGGCTATGGGCGCAACTTCATCCGGGGTTACACCCCACAAATCAGGGTTTTGCTTGTTCAACACACGTGCCACAGTAGCACTCGAAAACCGGTCAAACCCATTTTCCAGGAGATGCTCCATGGCCCTTAGAACCGTCTCCTCCAGAGGATTATAGTTTTTGAACGCCCATTCTTCTTCAGATGTCTCTTTAACCACATTCATTTCAGCGAGGATTCTCAGCCTATTCTCAATGGTTCGCCTGTCTCGATCTGTTATAATGACAAGATTCTCAACGGTTATAGGCTGCTCCTCTATGAGCGCTTTTATTATCATCCCAGCGGTACTTGGATTCCCTTTTGCGTTTTTCGTGTAAATTTCACATCCCTTCACACCTGTGTAGGATCCTGCAATCCTTACCCCGATAAAATGCAGTATCCTGCAGTCCCAACCCCGACAAAATGGAGGATCCTGCACAGATGCACATTTTCGATATGCTGATTAAAAGTTTGACTATATAATAGTTCACGTCGGTGGACAAACATGAACAAGAGAAAGACCGTCCATCTTGGTACAAGAATTAGTGAACCGTTCTACAAAGTAGTACGGGTCTACCTGGAACGAAACTCTTGCATCAACGAGAGCGATCTCATCCGGAAGGCACTATCTCAATACCTGAAAAACGAGATACCCGATCTCTACCGTGAGATAATGGACTTGAGATGAGCGCGTGCAGGGGAATGAGGCATGGCTTTCTTGTCTATTAAAAGTGATACTTGCGAAGCCCTGAGGTTGCTGAGGCATAAGGGCGAGTCCGATGATGCGCTCATAAGAAGGATTGTTGAACTCGCCAGGGCGCACATGATCGTGATCGGGATGGAGAATGTAAATGAAATTTAGACGATTAGGGGCGCGTGCGAGACGCCCCAGGGACCGCCTCAAACATTCAACAGTCGGCACTGATTACAGCAGCTCGTGGAGGTCCGCGTTTTAATGGGTATTATAGGTTTTAAGTGTTTTCCGACGCCTTCTAGCGACGCTTCCAGACTGACCGGTCGGATCTTTATAAAATTCAGAAAGGGGCGGAGAAAATGGTGAGTGGAGGCACGGTCGTAGTTGATGCGGACGAGCTGCTCAAATGGCTTGACAAAGTACGTGGAGCAGTTGAAGGCTTGTCTTTCTTTCTGTCGACGGGTATGACAACGAGGCCACCCTCCCCAGAACGTCAGCGGGAGTTGGAGAAGGATTCAAAGGGACAGCCTGCGATGGTCGTCGACCTCGACATCTCGGGGATCGAGTGGCAAACGAGGTACAAACAGCCTGCAGGTCCTGATGCTCCATGGTGTTGGGCTTTTGGCTATAACAATGATGGAACGGTTCGCCGTGAGACGAATCAGTTGGTCCAGGGTGTTTTGCAATATGGTGTTGTCAAAATTGGTCAATATGAGGTCTCACTTGGCGGCAGGGATGGGAATCTTCTGAATCGGCGGAGGATCAAGAATTGAAGGAATTTACCGAGGTATTTGAGGCTAAGAGGCGTTATGACTGGGTTATTCTGCTTGGTAACGCAGAGAAGAGCCCAGAGATATGTGGGTCCTGGGGGGAGATTAAGGAGAAGGGCACACAGACCGAGGAGGAGCTCCAAGGCATCATAGACAGGGCTGGCAAGGACGCCAAGAACTGGGGGCCTATAACTGGCGTGGCCGATCTGTTCTCTCCGGATTTTGACTGGGGATGGGTGTACGGAATTTGGTATCGTAACTTCGGGGACAGAGGTCAGACTTTGACCTACCAGACTCCTAACGGCGGGGCACGTGTCCTCTTTCGTACCAAGGAGAGACCGCCAGGCGACCCATTCAAAAACATCCTCAACACCGAGTTCAAGGGAAATCATTATGTTGCTGTTGGTGGCGAGGCCCTCGACATCAACGGCGATCTTAAGCCCTACGAGCTGGCAATTGACAAGCCGATACTTCGAGACGATAGGATAATCGTCGACACGACGGCCTTTTTCCACGAATTACTTGAGGGGAGATACAGCTTCCTCAGATACAAGTGCATAAGTTACCATCTAAACGAGAAGCGACCGAAGAAAGGAAAATGGATCGTTCTCAACCACACGCAATCACTTGCGATAAACGCATTTATGGTATACAATGGCTGCGAGGACTGGGAAATCCACAATTTTCGGCGGTGCTGCTATGACTATGACGGGAAGAGATACACTCCTGAATACAAGGAAAAGACGACAAACGACCAGATCAAGAGCACTCGAAAGTTCATAGAGGGTGGGGGTCTCCCCTTCCCATGCAGACAGACCGAGAAAAATGAGGGTTTAGCGACCATATTCAGCTTCGACGAAGCTGGATGCCATGGGTGCCCTAGAAGAAGCATGATTTCACAACCATCGGAGCCAGAGGAGCCCGTTGAACTTGAGCACATTACTCAGATCGAGAACCCGGGATACCTCGGCTCACCTGTCATCGTGGAGGCAATAGTGAGCAGTACGGCCACCGCATACGCCGTCCCCAGCAGTGTTAAGGGAGAATACTTCGAGGGAAGGGGTGATGACAGAAAGAAGGTAATCAAGACGGTTGAGATACCTCCGGACAGCCACACCAATATGGAGATCGCTGGAGCCACGAGCACAGTGAAATACTACGCCCTTGCAAGGCTTTTCCCTGTCTCAAAGGGACTCAAAATCACAGATCTTGATCATCGAACCGTTTACAGGTTTAGAGTGAGACCCCCCGTCTTCACGCTAGAAAAGCGAGGAGACCGTATCGTGGACGATAAAGGATTTGAATACAAATCTTTCGCAATCTACGTTATCGCCGAGGATAAGATTTCGTTCCCAGCCTCAAGCCTGATACGGTTAACTGGCAAACCCTTACCCGACCCTAAAAATCAGAAGATCACGATTTTAGTCACCGAAATTGAGTTTCCAGAGAATGTGGAGGGCTTCGACCTTGAGGCGCTTATGCTGCTTGCAGCGGTTTTCGAGAATAAAAGCGTCGAAGAGAGGACTGACTGGATTTTCGACAACTTCGAGAAGTACTCTCGGATAGTAGGCAGAAGGAACCTAGCCAAGGCTACTCTGCTGGCCTATTTTACTCCAATTTGGATAGTATTCAACGGGGAGCTCCAGAAGGGATGGGCTAACATCCTGATCTTAGGTGACACTACAACCGGCAAGTCCAAAACAGTACGGGAAGCAATCTGGCTGCTCAAGGCTGGAACCTTGATAACAGCGGAGACTGCGACTGCAGTGGGGCTCACGGGTACGACCACCCAGATTGAGAGGGGAGGGTGGACTGTGGACTGGGGCTTTCTGGTGCTCAATGATCGGAGACTTCTGACCGTTGACGGTGCCCACAAGCTGAAAATGGGCCAATGGGCTGCCCTCGCGGAGAGCGAGAGAAGTGGAGTGGTTGTCATTACCAAGGCCGCGAAGGACTCCGCCTACGCCAGAACTCGCCAGATCAAGATTGCGAATCCAATTGATCCAGACTCGAAACGATACGTAACTAAAGACCTTGGAAGTTTCCTCTATCCCGTCCAAGCAGTCTCCACCTTCCTAGATCTGATGAGCGTGGCAAGGATCGACATGTGCGTCTTCGCTGACAGCCATGATGTGAAAGTCGAAAAGATAAACGTTAAGCAAAGTGGAGAATATGACAAGCGGCTGGACCTTCTATCAGAGGCTTTGAAGTGGACCTGGAGTGAGAACCTAGAGATAATCTTCACTCCCGAAGCGGAAGACAAGCTACTAAGCGAGGCCACCGAGCTCTACAAGTTATTCTTTTGCAAGAGTGTACCCCTCGCATCGTTTGACCTGAAGTGGAAGCTAGCCAGACTTAGCGCATCATTGGCCTGTCTCACCCTCTCCACGGTGGACTTCAAACGCGTAATAGTAGAGGAGGACCATGTCAACTGGATAGTAGACTTCCTGAAGGTGGAATATACTAACGCGGGCCTTCATACGCTGACTAAAGAGTCGAAATACGAGGTTGTTACGGAGGAGGACGCAAAACATCTGCTGACCATGATCGGCTTCGCCATTAAAAGTGAGGACGAAGGTGAGACCGCTAAGGAGATAGTGAAGTTCATCGCTTTACAGGGACGGGTTACAAGAGATCAACTGAAGGAGAAGTTTAACCTCGCGAGAAAAAGCCAACTTGCCCCGCTACTTTCATTTCTTCAAAATGAAAAACTCGTCAAAGTAGGAAGAGGCTTCTACCCGACGAGGAGACTCATCGACACTTACCGACTTCTTGGTCAGATTGGTCAGATTGGAGGGGGTAAAAACGATATACCCCCTAGGCAGAACAAGCTTCAAACTCATCCAGGAATGGGGTATATCGTTTCTGACCCATCCAAGGCGACCAATGTGACCAAAAACCCAGTAGATGACACCAGCGAGGTGGACATCGACCTCCTCTACACGGGTAAGCCCAGGAGCCTCAAGATACAGCTCCAGAAGGTGCTCGGGGTCATCGGGGAGATGGAGAGGGTCTCCGGGGTCGTCCAGGACGAGGACCTCTTCTTCGCCCTGTTACAGGACCATGGCATAGTCAGGTCCGAGGCGTCGAGGCTGATTGGCGTCCTCATGAGGGATGGGGCAATCTACTCGCCGAGGCCCGGATATTATAGGAGGACGAGCGGATGAGTAATATTTGGTCCTCTACTTGTCCGTGTTACCAGAACCTTGAAGATGTTATACAGGACGAGTTTGTCGTCTACGATGAGAAGGAAGGCAGCTACATCCGATACATGAGTATCGATGAAAAATGCAAGCTCTGTGGAAAAACTGTCAACTCCTACGGCGACGTAGATTGGGACGTGACGAAAGAGGATTACAGACTCTACCGGAAAAAGCGTGTACGCGAAGGTGCAGTTTTATGTCCCTATTGCCGGGGGCTCTTCGATTCAGAATTATGGCTAGCCAGGCACATCAAGTTGTTCCATACTGGCATCGTTCTGAAGGAGGGAGGTAAATGAGTGGAGTTTGGCCCTCAAGCGACCTTTTCGAGCTGATGGAAGGACTGGAAATAATCGAGCTACGTGGCAATGGTTTCAGGTTAAGTTCTGAGTTTAAAGACTTCGTGAAAGGATTGGATTTTCGGAAGGTAAGCCAGGTCGCCAGAGAGATGGTCGCTGAGGGTGTCTTCACTGAGCCAGAGACGAATGAGACGCGCCAGGTAATATTTTTCTTCGTGGTATTGATGCTTTGGGATTCAAGCCTACCTGAGGAAGAGACTGAGGCAGCAGCCCTCTTTCTATCCGCCTTCTCTTGGGCTCTGAATCTGGGGGTTCTTCCCGTTCTGAAGGAGGGTGATCAGTGAAAGTGCCTTCACCATCGCAAACCCGAGATTCAAGGATCAAACAGTTAGTTTTAATCGCTGAGACTATTCTGGAGGGTGGGTCCCAGCACCTTCTCATTGACAAGTTGGAACGGGCCAGCTTTTTACTGTGGCCAACCCTCATGGAAAAGACTCAGAGAGAATACGCCGTGGCAGCTCTCAAAATAGTTCTTTCGAGTCTTCATTCTGACTCTGTTTTACTTGAGACGATAGAGGATGCCCCTGGGAACGCACACGCAAACACGAGGATGTGAGATAATGGACTTTAAGCTAATCATGAAGGGGATCTGTCCAAAATGCGGCGAAAAGCTGCGTCAGACATACGCCAGCCTTAGTGTGTTTCGTTTCTTCTGCGATAACTGCGAGAAGGTTTACTATGTTGACTAGCGCGCGCGCGCACGCGAGGATCTGAGAAATGAGGTGTCCTAAGTGTGGCAACATAGACTGGATCTACATAGTAGACAGAGGAGGGGAAAACGCGCTAAGATGCCTGGACTGCGGGCACGCAACCTCCTCCAGAAAACATCCGGGCAAATTCTTCAAAATCTACGGCACACTGACACAGAACGACCTCACCGAGATAATTATAGCCAACAAGATACTTGCGCTTTGCACATTGGAGGCTGAGAAATGAGTCTAGAACGTAGGCTTTCTGAGAATATGTGCAAATGCTTGAACTGCGGAAAAATGAGTCTTACCCACATGATCATAAATGGGCGAACATTTTGCAATAATATTTGTCTCAGCCAGTGGACGTGGAAAAAGGAGAAGAGGCATGGCCTGTGAATATCGAGGAAAATATGAACAACGTCCTTGAGAGGTTAGGCCTCAAAGGGTGGAAATCAGTTTGGGAACCAAGGAAGGGTCCCAAACGAGGTGAGATTATACCCAGAGAGAGGCTGATAATTATTTACGACCAGGATCCCTCGAAGGCATGGGAGACCTTCCAGCACGAATTAATTGAATTGAAGCTCAGAAGTGTTCTGAGGCCCTATAGAGAGCTTACTAACAAGCTCGTTGAAGTCATTGAGAATGTGACCTACATGGAGAAGGAGAAATTTATCAATGAGTTACCCGACCTCCTTCAGGCTATCAAAGAGGGTATG